>Ga0307423_1000033_pt1 | contig 72057 bp, 68 predicted proteins | sample SalMarWE160310MG_FD_202154 | JGI IMG/M metagenome (GOLD analysis project Ga0307423, IMG submission 202154) | Salt marsh sediment microbial communities from the Plum Island Ecosystem LTER, Massachusetts, United States - WE1603-10 | ecosystem: Environmental > Aquatic > Marine > Intertidal zone >...
CTGATGTATACGTCACTATCATCGCACGTAAGGATGCAGAAAACTTCTGGTGGGAATCCGGTTTTACACATATCTCTGTAAGCGAGGCAAAAGCAGAACTCGGACGCCTAGTAGTGCTTTCACACCCGTACACGACGATTGGAAAGACCCTCAGCGCCGAGGCAACCATTAAGGGCTTGAGAAAAGGTGGTGGATTGAAGCTGGAATTCTGGGTGGAAGCCCCTTCGGGAAAGTTTGAAGAGCAGGCCAAAATAAATATAAAGGAACTTTCCGCTGGAGAGGAAGCCCGCTACACCGCTGAGTTCACACCTAAGGAAGTGGGGATCTACCTCATACACGCGTATTTATCCGATGAATGGATAAGAATAGGTCACAAAACAAATTCCATCTATGTGCAGAAGGAGTAGCAATCGCCAAGCGGACTTCGAAATTTCCAACTCCTTTTTTTGTTTGACAAATGACTACCTACGCACGCGAATTATCTGCAAGATAAGACTTCTATGAAACCTAATCTTCTTTATTCAATAGCCAAAATAGAATCTTGTGGCAAAATATGTTAATCAAGAAAAAGCTTGATCGACTCTCTGAGAAGGTATAATTGAAACCGGCACTAGTATAGAGAATCAAAGAGATAATGGACTTTGAGGGTTGGTATTCTTAGTGGGGGCGGTGATGCCCCAGGAACAAACGCTGTAATTCGAGCAGTTGTGCGGAAAGGCATAAGTGAATATAATGATGTGTTTTTTGGCGTGAAGGATGGGTGGCGGGGTCTAATGGAAGGCAGTTATGTACCGTTGGATTTGGAAAGAATAACGGGGATCCTAACTCTAGGCGGTTCTATACTGGGTTTCTCCAGGACCAACCCTTTCAAGCACAAGGAAGGAGTTGAAAAGGTTCTGGAGAACTTCAAAAAGGCAAGCTTGGATGCATTAATCGTAATCGGAGGGGATGATACTTTAAGTGTTGCCCATAAAATGGGGGCTTTTGGGCTCAATTGTGTCGGAGTTCCGAAAACGATTGATAATGACTTGGCAGGAACTGATTACACTTTCGGTTTCAATACTGCTGTTTCAATAGCTACAGAGACCCTTGATAGGCTACATAGCACGGCTGAAGCGCATCATAGAGTAATGATTCTAGAGGTTATGGGTAGATATACTGGTTGGATAGCCATAGCAGCTGGAATTGCGGGAGGAGCCGATGCCATACTTATTCCTGAAAAACCCTTCTCGGTATCTGCGATCTGCAAGTATATCAAATGTCGGCAAGACCGAGGTAGAAATTTCAGTTTGGTTGTTGTTGCAGAGGGCGCAAAACCAGAAGGTGGGAAGGAGGTTCTTTATGGGCAGAATGTTGATGAGTTTGGAAATGTTCGTTTCGGCGGGGTAGGTTACTGGCTTGGAAAGGAAATTGAAAAGTCTGTGGAGATTGAGACTAGGGTTGTAGTTTTGGGTCATCTGCAGCGAGGAGGCACTCCAACTGCCTTTGATAGAATTTTAGCTACTAGATTTGGTATAAGTGCCATAGATCTTGTTCACAATAAAGAATTTGGAAAAATGGTTGGTATCAGAGGAGATAGAATTCTTGCTGTTGAACTTAAAGACGTAATTGGAAAAAGGAAAACAGCAAGTTTGGGGCTTCTGGAAGTGGCTGAGGTATTCTTTGGATGAAAAACGGGTCCGTAAAGTATCTGCAGGGTATTCTTTTGTCTGTACCTTAGCTCAGCCATTTTTCACGTAAAACCAAAAAAAAGAGGGGTTATGCGGGTGATATCTCTACTTGTCTTGGGTTCGAGTCTTATCGGTGTCACATCAGCACACTCCAATTTAAAATTTGGTTCAAGTGAAGTTTTTGATGGTTAGCAGTTCCGGAAACTGTAAAATGTTAGGTTATTCAAATCAGGCTTACCAGAAATTAGAAAAGTATCCACTACCCCCTAAAGGTACCGAAACGCCGCCCTATTTTAATGTAGGAAACCTGCGGATTTTTTGACTTTCCCATTAAGCTATCAAATCACTTTGCGCGCGCGACTAACTACTCGCCCCCCGCATCGTTTTCGTTATCTCTTTCGGAAAATTTTGTTTTTACTAATAAAAATTTGCCTCCAAATTGTGGTCACTCGTGAAAGCACTATCAATAAGGCTAAAATAGGCTCCTTTTGTCGAAATAAGCCCAAATAAATTTGGAAAAAACAGCGCCGGGGAAGGGATTCGAACCCCTGCGAGCACGAGGCCCACTGGCTGGCTTGCCCACTTTTGTGCTGTTTTGGATCTCGAGGCCAGCGCGATAACCACTCCGCCACCCCGGCTTGAATAGAGATTTGCAAGCGTGTCTAAAAGAGTTTTCATTTAGAGGTCACAAGCCAAACAGAAGAAGGCGTTGTTTGCCGCTGGAAGGCTTCGCATACAGGGTCGTTGCCATTTTCAAAGTATGGAGGCAGAGAATTTAACGACGACACAAAGAGCGCGTCTCATCTTTCCCGCTAGCAGGGTATGTACGTAGTAAACAGGCGTTTCAGCTTTCCATATGAGAAGTTAGATGCCTCGCGCAGACATAGCCGAAACTCGCTTAGAGCCTAATAGCCAAATGTACGTAGTAATTATAGGGTATATGGCCCGTGTTGGCACCGAAACACCCAATAGTATGCAGAGAAACAGCGCTCGCAGATTCCATGCAATTCACTATATATAAGGGGGGTATAGACAAAAATTCACACAACAGAAGGCAAGAGCACATCCCGTAACCAGCCGTAACCAAAAGTTATCAATTTGTGTTCTCAATCCTCACGCGCTAATTTCAGCAGAACCCATGAACAACGCCTTTAAACAACCAAGTCCGCCAAGTCCACGCTGTACTCGTAAATTTGCCTCAGAAAGGACGCAGCAGCCAACATTTGCGGCATCACCTCAACAGGTTGCACCTTCGTAACCTTCTCAATGTCAGCAAATAAAGCACGGATTTTCTCATTCATGTTCCGCACGTTCTCAGCCGAAGCAATCTCCTTGTCTATAAACGCCTTCAACGCCTGCTCATGAGCCTCATAACAAAGCGCCTGCAAACCACCTAACAGCTTCCGCAACTCTTCAGAAGGCTTCACCCCGTTAAGCTCCAACGTCTTAGCCGCGATTTTCACGGAAGCATCACCTATCGCTTCAACCAAACTCGCCGCCAAACGATAGTCCAAACACTCTATAGGAGGAATCCCAAGCTTCTCACTTAAACGAGGATTCTGAAGTATAGTACGCAAAATACGAACCAACAGGAAATAGAGCCTGTTGCTCTCATCATCCCGAGCGATAACGCTCTTAGCCCGATGCAAATCCCCATCAACAAAAGAACTGACAACATCACGGTTCATCCCCGCAACAATAGCATAGTTACGACGCAAAATCTTCTCCGGCGGAAAACCAGAAGGCTCCAACAAACACTGCAAAACAATCTGAGAATAATTCTCCTCCACAATCTCCAACCCAATCAAAGAACTCACAGTCGCCTTAACCACATTCCTAACATCAAAATCAATACGCTCCTTCGCCTCAACCCGAATAATATCAAAACCCAACAAGTAACGCCCAATAATCTCACGACCCAAAAACGACCCAACAGTCAAAGTCGCAACCCTAGGCACCTGCTCAACATCATACTTCGGATCAACAAGAAGCTTACCATCACTAGTCTCATCAAGAGCAACCAAAGCACCCTTCTTCAAACCATGCTCTTCCGCCCAAGACCTTGGCAAACAAACAAAAAACGTGCCAGTGGGCGTACGCTGCACCTTGCGTAATTCACCCATTACAGTTATCCCCTAATTTTGGAAATAACATATCTAAATAATAAATCGTGTATATAAACTTGAAAGCACATGTTAAAATTTTAAGGCAAATGTGTTATCGATATAGATTTTTGGAGAACCTCTAAATTAGGCCTGTAAAGCAATTCAGTAAAAAAACAGCCGATAGCTAAAATCGCAGAAACGAATGACAGAAATCAATCGCCACACAACAGCTAATAAAGAAGAAACAGTATAAGCAAGCACATCCACCTTCAAAGCACAAAAGAAACGAACAGCGGTGGAAAGTAGAAGCAAATTTAAGAATCATCAAAACATTTAGGCTGAAGGAAAATAAGAGCTATGTTGAAGCGAAAACCCGCAATACTAGCTGCTTTAACAGCAGTTCTTAACCCTACCCAGTAAAACCGTGCTGGAGAGCGCAGCACAACCAATCCAAATAGAAAATTGAGGACTCACATGAGCGACAAAGACAAACTTCAAAGAGCAGTTGAGGCAACGATCACAGCAGGATACCAACTAAACAGCGCAGCATTTGAACTGTTAAGCATAGTTGCCACCAAGGATGACCCAACCACACTAATCAACAAGGCACTACAAAGAATAGAAGAATTAGAGGAAAAGCCAGTATTTATCGACAAAGGGTTTCTAGAAACGCTGCTGGAACAGGCAGAAAACAAAAAAGAAGAACCAGCGCAACCTCACGACACAAACGCGCAAACTCCACAGCAACCAGTGATTGAAGGAAAAAGCGTTTTTCACCCTTACGCCAAAGAGGTAGAAGCAGACATCAACGTGATAGAAGATCCCACAGGCAAGCTGAGTTCCAACGGCACAATCGAAGATTACCTCCAATACTTTCAAGACAGGTTTAAACGAGTAGAACGGCTGCTGAGACAAAGAATCGACGTCAAAGCTGCAACTCCAATATCAGAAGCCGTAAAATCGCCACCCAAAACAAAACTCAAGATAGTCTGCATGATAACGGAAAAACGAGAATCAAAACGGAACACAATCTTGACAGTTGAAGACCTGCAAGCCACCGCCACAATACTCGTAACCCACAACGCACGAGAAGAACTACACCGAAAAGCCCAACGACTGCTACCTGACCAAGTCGTATGCATCGCCGTAGTAAAAACAAGAAGCAAACTCTTCTTAGCAGAAGACATAATTTTTCCAGAAATCGGCCAAAAACCCCAACATAAAGCCGCCGAACCCGTTTACGCAGTACTCACCTCAGACATGCACGTAGGAAGCACAAAATTTCACAAAGAAGCCTTCGACCGATTCGTTTCATGGCTTAACGGCAAATACGGCAATAACAAAATGAAAGAAATCGCAGGCCACGTAAAATACCTCTTAGTCGCTGGCGACATCGTCGACGGCGTAGGAGTATACCCCAATCAAATAAACGAACTGGTAATAAAAGACGTCCACAAACAATACGACCTTGCCTCACAACTATTCGAACAAATCCCAGACTACATCGAAGTCATAGTCTCACCTGGAAACCACGACGCCCCCAGAAAAGCGCTACCCCAACCAGCAATAGCCGAAGATTTCCTCGAAACCCTTCAAAAATCAGGCAGAGTACACTCCCTAGGAGACCCATGCGTGGTCAGCCTCCACAGCGTCGAAGTTTTAATGTATCATGGCCGAAGTCTAGATGACATAATCGCCACAGTACCTGGATTGGACCACAACCACCCAGAAAACGCAATGAAAATACTACTACAAAGCCGCCACTTGTCGCCCTTGTACGGCGGCAAAACAATGCTATCCCCAGAAAACCGAGATTTTCTAGTCATAGAACGAGTGCCAGACATCTTCCACGCTGGCCACATCCACGTAACAGGCTGTTGCAGCTATCGAGGAGTATTAGTCGTGAATTCAGGCGGCTGGCAAGAGCAAACGGATTACATGCAGAAACTTGGGTTGGTCCCAACGCCTGGAAAAGTACCCTTGGTTAACCTACAAACGTTAGAACTAAATGTTCTCTCATTCGTATAGAAAAAGAAACAATTGCCGCTTTAACGTCCTGCGCGCATTTCCTTTGAATGCAATTTTGGCACGTATCCCATAAGAGGATCCAGTCTTTCGTCACTTCCGAATACGTCTTTTATGAGCGTTCGGGCTATTTCCAGCCTAATCTTTTTTGTTCGCCCATAGCGTCCCATGCTCACAACTTTCGCATTTAGAAGACCCATCGCGTCAAGCTCATTAATCAGAGTGCCTAAACGGCGTTGCGTAAGAAGCCCAACTCCCAACTCACCGCACAGTTCATTGTAAACATCATAAATCTCTCCAGTAGTGGCACTGGACTTGTTCAAATGATACACGCTTAAAAGAACTAACTTGGAATGCAGAGTTAAGTTTGAAAGAGCGTCAACAATTCGATTATGCTCAATATGCTTTTCAGCCTCTCTCACATGTTCATCTGTGACCAGATTTGCCCCTTGCCGCTCAGCAACTTCACCTGCCACACGCAACAAATCCAATGCACGACGAGCATCGCCATGTTCTGCTGCGGCCAAAGCGGAGCACACGTTCAAAGCAGCTTCAGAAAGCGTGTCCTCACGGAATGAAAGTTTTGAACGTTCAAAAAGAATGTTGTGCAGTTCACTTGCATCATAAGGTCTAAAAATCATCTCCTCTTCGCTAAGGGAACTGAAAACGCGAGGATCAAGAAATTCTTTCAGTCGCAGGTCATTAGATATGCCAATTATCGAAACCCGGCTTTTGCGAAGAGTCTCATTTATTCTTGTTAATTCATACAGAATGTGGTCACCACGATCCTTAATCAAGGCATCAACCTCATCTAAAACGATAATAAAAAGTGTACGTGACACATCCAAGCTTGAACGGAATCTATCAAAAACCTCGCCAACGGACAAACCGGTAAAGGGTATGGCTAAACCCACACTTTGGCTAAGGCTCGCAAAGATACGATATTCAGAACCTGTCATCCGGCAGTTCACATAACAAAACCTAACCGACGCCCCATACTCCTTTGCCTTAGCCTCTAAGTGGCTTAAGACGTATTTGGTTACAGCAGTTTTTCCAGTGCCAGTTTTGCCGTAGATAAAAATGTTTGAGCAACGTGCATCTTTCAGAACAGGAGCTACAGCTGCGCCAAGAAGCTTTATTTGATTTTCTCTATGAGGTAGCCTATCGGGAAGATAGTCATGCCTTAAAACCTCTCGATCCTTGAAAAGTTTTGCACTCTTCACAAAGTTCTCGAATACGTCGTCAAGTATGTTTGGATTCCCCATTCTTTATCCCTATTGTTTTCAGAGGCACCACCGTTATTTCGTATGGAGCAGATAAAGTATGCAGTACAAAAAACTAGTTTTAGCGCACAATATTCCTATAAACTAATGAAATGTGTTAACAATACCTCACGGAATAGGGACAGGCACACACCCCAAAGTTTCTACTGGAAATATAGAATACTTTTCAAAAAATTATTTAATTTCCTTTATTAGGAAATATACTCTGATAGGTAAACAAAGTTAAAGTATAATAATAATTATTGTTAAAGATTTTAGATAGCTAATTTGATTTTTTTTATAACCCTTGTGATTTCACTTTTTTCCCAGCATTTTTCGAGAGGAAATCAAGGGGTGTCTGTGTACAATTTTTTTTCCAAGCTTTTTATGAAACAATTCGGCAAAGTATATGCTTTTTATTTTCAAACCTATTCCAGTTAATATGGTCCTTCGATTTTATGTACACCCACACCTTTGCTTTTCCAAATTATCTTCACATATTGTGAAGACCATGTGAAATTGTACTGTAATTGTCGCTTTAATGCTTCTATTTCCAAAAGATTACCCTTTTCTTGTCCCTTTTCTGTGAAAGAGACACCCCTACACTTCTACTGGAAGCAGGAAGATAAACTGTAACGATAGCTCTTTTATTATTTCGTATTCTTGTGAAGCCTGTAATAGTAAATAATCTGCATTTTACATCCTATTTCCAATTTTATGGCTTCTAATATTTTTTTACAGTCCCTATTTTCACCATAACAGCTATAAGCTGTGAAGTGTAAAGCTTGTGAACATCGTTTAGGTGTACACCAGAATGCCAGCTCGTAAAATGCGCGTAGAGCTGTTTGATAACGAAGGTAATCGTTACACTATAGCCTTTGAAGGGCAAGTTACCAGGGACAAAGCTCTCCGCCTTCTAGACCTCGTGGAATTGTTAGGGGGTATGCCGGGCGAAGGCACAAATTCTAGCGCTGGCAATGTTTTAACAGGTAATAATTTATCCCGCTTTGAAAAGGTTCGTTTGATCATTAAAAAGAATTTTCCTCTAGTGTGGTTCTCTTCAAAGGATGTTCAGGTCATGTATGAACAAGAGCTTAAGGAACCCATCAGTTTGAGTACCGTGTCAACCTACCTCGCGCGAATGACAAACAGGGGATTGCTTTTAAGGGCTGGCGAGAGCAGCAACTTGAAATATAAAACGGCGCCTAGAATTCCACACGCCACAGTTAAACAACAAATTAAATAAGTTAACACCGACTATCCACGCGATCTACTTCATGCTATAATTATTAAACGTGAAAGCATTTAAAACACACAAACTATAAACGCTTTCTATGCAACTTTAAAGTAAAGCCTTTATAGAACTAAGAAAGGAAAGAATCTGCATGGATCAGAGAATTGAAATTGACTTAACCGATATGGAAAAGAAACTCCAATGTTACGTTGATAAAGGTAGGGTTGCTGGAAGTGCTGAAGTGAGAAAAGAGCCCATGATATCTGTTAAACCAAATGTTTCCCTAATAAAGCCATTGAAAAAAAATACTACGTACATTGGCAGTTTCGCCGCCGTTGACTGTTCAACGCCTACTTTGAAACGGGCCAACAACTGGGGCGTGTACTTAATGCGTGCCTCATGCGCTACGGTCAGAAACCGCTAAGTTGATTGGAGCTATTCTGAGAGAGTGTGCACTGTTGTTGGAGACTCACATGTACGTAGGAGTTACTTACAGGACTTTAGAATTGAACTAGAAAGCCAGGTTGCGTTAAGCGTACTCAACCAAGCGGTTTCTGACTCGTACCACGTACATGGTGATGTACGTAGTATGTACCTCCTTTTGGACGGCGGCGGATATTTTGGTGGCGAAAGAAAATTTCGAGTTTCACTTTATGATGAATGCGAAAAACGCGGAATTAAACTTTTGGCAATCAGTAAAAACTCGCCTTCTATGCATGATGACAAGGGAAGGTATTTAGTTGCTACTACGTACATGATGGCTCCCTATGACGTTTGGGTTTATTACCCCGTGCGAAAAGCCGACAAAGATAGAAGTTTATACGGTGATATTGCAATTGTGAAGTTATGCGCTGACAGCTCTCACATTTTTCGCTGCGACGTAATGGATTACCTAACCCAAAAGGACATGATCGAACTGCTTTCACCTCTAACCACTGTATCTGAAGACCCACGCTGCCTCGGATACCCAATAAGCCTCTATTTGGCACATGAATTCTCTGGGCTTCCGATTCTATGTTGCTTTCCTATCATGACCAAATTGAAGAAAAGTTGAACGCCGCAGGGTTACTTGAGACTTTGCACAGAGAGGAGGGTTCATGTAGTTTTGCCGACGAAATTCATGGCGTAAAGCACGCATTTGAATGGGAGTGGTGGAATGACCAGTTCTAACTCAATAGGCTTCGTGTGCGGGACTAAAGGCGACTCGGTCTCTTTCTTGGTAAACAAGGATGTTAACTTGTCCTTTGGGCAAATAGTACGCATCGACTCGGGCGAAAGAAGTTTCTACGCAAGAGTCGTTAACTCCGAAAGTAGCTCTACTCTGGAAACCATAGAACAGTTACGCGAGGCTGAAGGCAAAGAGGCTTTTGGGCCATATTCCGCCTACCGAAGTGTGGCAGCGATACTCTTTTTAGAAAAAAGAAAGGGCAAATTGCGTTCTCCCACTTTTAATCCGAATTACAGGGATAAGGTCTACGCCGCCAGTGAAGAAGACTGTTCAATCCTGAAACTCTCTGGAGAACTTGAAGTCGGTCGTTTACGGTCAGAATCTCAGCTTTTAAGTTCCGTAGGCATAAACGTTGAAACTATACCTCGGATGATGGGTATGTTCGGAATGACCGGTTCGGGAAAAACAAATACGGAGCTGATTTTGAACGCTCAAATAATCGACAATAGCCCCCGAACGGTAGCTCTCATTTATGATTTTGCAGGTCAGCTTTTGGAAGGAAAAGAAATTAAATCGCAACGAGGTTTGAAGGACCACCCATTATTTCATAGCAAGGTCCAATATTACTCGGCGAGAGACGAAAAGATGACTGTTGGCTTACGAACAGTGACTCCTGCTAAACTATGTATGCTTTTTCCCGACATCCAACCTCCCCAAAGAAGGCTCGCTTGGGCGTTGTACAAACATTTTGGGGCTGACTGGATCGAAAAAGCCAGAGATACTTACGGGGACGAAGGCAACACGGGAGTACGCGCACAGAAAGTCGTTGTTGGAGCACTCATGCAGAAACTTAATTCTTTACCGCCTGAGCTTTTTCCTGCCTCCAATTACACTTTTGTTGAAAGTGCCTTGCAAAACATATGCAAAGGTGTAAGCTGCTTGATTGATATTTCTGGTCTTCGCGCCGAAGATCAAAACCGCGTTGTTTGCCTGTCTGCCTCGACCATCGCAGAACATTACAAGCGTATGTGGGAAAAAAACTACGAGGAATGGCGAAAACTTCCTACATTGCTTATAACTCTTGAAGAAGCGCACGAGTTTCTCGACCCGAACAAGCAGCGAACCATTTTCTCCGATATCGCCCTTACATATCGGAAGTACCGTGTGGGTCTTAACGCCGTGACACCCCGGCCCTCAAGGATTAATTTTGATGTTTTCGCCGAGTTATGGACTAAAGTTATCATGAAAACGGAACTGAAGAAAGACCGGACGTACTTAACTGAGAATACTCCGTACATGGAATACAGTGAGACGGAGATCAAAATGCTTGATGTATGCGAAGCCTTGCTTATTTCTGAGCCGAAAATCAAATTTGCGGTTCCAATAAAAGTTACTCACTACCCTGACTATTTGGAGAAACGAGGCAAAGCGGACTATGAGCTTCCTGCTTCCAAGTCGCTTTCCCAAATAGATTCACGACTCAAACAGTTGAACGGGCAAGAAAAAGTGTCCTTGGGATAATTGTTACACTGGCTCACTTTCAGCTTTTTTCAGGAATTTTTTCATTTCCTTTTTGACGCTATATCTGAACGGGATTTTGCCCGTTTCTCTTTCAAGATAGCCTTTTTCGTAGAGTTTCTTCATAAGCCTTGCTGTATGTTCTCTGCTAAGCTGGACTCTATCCTTGATTTCAGGTGCAGTCTTAGAGCCTTCCGCTGAGAGCATTTCTAGGACTGTTATTTCCGTGTCCGTCAATGCAGCCATTGCTTTGTCCCTTCTTATTGGTATAACTGGCTCACTTTTGATTTCAGGTATAGCGGATAATTTTTGTACTTGCTCCTCTACTTCTGTGATTTTCGTTTTCAGTGTTTGGTTTGCTGCTTCAATGCTCTGAGTTTTGCCGTTCACCTCTGTTATCTTTGATAGAATATTCGCGTTATTTTCAGAAATTGCCTTGAGTTTACTTTCAAAAGGAACAATCTTTTTTTCGATGATGTCTACCATCTTAAGGCTTGTATTTGCCTTGGCGGTGTTTCCCTCTACTTTATACGCCATTAACTCCAATCTATTGGCTTCCCGTTTTAGTTCCCGATTAAAACTTAGTACAATATCTTCCACGGCTCGTCTAGCTTTCTCATACTCTTTTTGAGCTCTTCGAATCTGCCTGTAGTATTCAATTGAGGCGCCTATGGTTGCGGCAAGTAGAATCCCTGCAAGTGTTAGCAGAATCTCAATCACACTTTTTCACTTCTGTGATTTGCACGTGATTTTAACTGTTGCATCACATATCACAGTTTCCCATGGAAAATTTAAAGTTTACGGTGATTTCGTTTAATGTTTCTTATGATGTCACAGATCACAGTTTGTGGCACCCTTTTCTTCTTGTATACGTTGCAAAAAACATGCCTTATTTATGTCTGTTTTCCCATTTAACCCCTTTTATTACGTGTTTCCACCAGGTTGTGTTTTCAAGTTTCTTGTTATGTTGAGGTTATGTGATTTGTGACGTCACACTGCGTCTCCTGATGGTGTAGCGAGCTGTTTCAGGCTTGTTTCAAGCTCTTCGCGGATGATTTCTATGACTTTTAGATGGTCTTTTAGTTCCTTACTATCGTCTGGTATGTCATTATGTGCTTCAACATACTCCTTTAGTTTGTTGGCTATTTCGAGATAGGGGTCAAGAGTTGTGCTTTCGAAGATGCCCAAGTATCCTAAAAGCAATACAGTGTATATCGATTTTATCACGTTTTCTTTTGACTGTTTTAACGTCCTATTAAAGGATCCGCGACTTATTTTGGCCTTTGTTAGCCTTAAACTGGCTTTTTCATCGTATTTTAGCTGTTTACCCGATAAATTTTCGGCTAAAACGTCTATAAGCAGTGTTTCAAGCTGTGTTTTTGTTAATTGGCTGTTTTTGGAGAGGATTTTTACAATAGGGTCATTTAAAGCCCCATTTAGCCATGCTTGTACGCTTTCTTTTAACTTCGAAGTAGCTTCCTCCATGATCTCTCAAATGGATACGTTTTTGTATACTGGCTTCACTTTTAAAATTATTGGATGCAGCTCTAATACGTACACTTTGATCGAGGGTCGGAATAAACTTCAAAATAAAGCTTTTTCTGCAGTTAGAATTTAATTTTAGACGTTAAAAAGGTATATTGTAGATTTTAAACCTGAAAATTAGCGTTAAATCGTAAAACAATCATAAAACGGTTTCCATACCTGTTGACTTTTTTTTGGGATTAATCTTTATCAGACTCCTTATTTTCGCCATTTAGCGAGATTCTGCATTCCTTTTGCATACACGCTAAAGATAGTTAAGTTTGCAACTTGACTGAGTCGTTTGGCTCTTTACTTTTTTTTTAACAACACTGATTCAATCTTAGTTTCTTCTTGACAAAGCTTAACTTCCAACTATTAACAGGGTTTTGCGTGACGTCACTTATCACAAGAAAATCACGTGTGATTATTTTTTCATCATTTGATATCACAAGAGATTGTGATGTGTCCGTGATTTGTGATTTAAGATGTTTACGTGTTACGTTATAGAGTTTCTGAATGCTTTTTTAATTGATCAAAGAGTTCTGGACGCAGGTCCCTAAGTGTGGGAATAAACGTTTCAGCAGGTCTCATGTCGTTGTAGTCAACTTCGCAGATGACTAGGTCTTCCTCATCATACTTTGCTTTTGCCAGCAGGTCTCCAGTCGGACTTACCAGTCTGCTTCCGCCCCAAAACTGCAGTCCATCCTCCACGCCTGCAAGGTTGACATAAGCGAGGAAGGCCGTGTTTTCCAAAGCTCTCGCAGCCGTAAGGATCTCGAAGTAACTTCTGCGGACGGCTGGCGAGGCTGAGATGCAAACCATCAATTTTGCTCCTTTCAGTCGCGTAAGGCGACATACTTCTGGAAAGAAAATGTCATAGCATATGAATAAACCTACATTTCCCACTGGCGTGTTGAAGGCGACTGGTTGATAACCTGGACGGAAGTATCTTTTTTCTTCAAAGACACTATGTGTGGGAAGGTACATTTTGCGGAATTTTCCAATAAACCCGTTTGGTCCCACAAAAACCGCGGTGTTGAATATGGTGGCTTTTGTTTTTTCGCTGAGCTCAGGCATGCCGAAAATGATATGAGTCTCTGTTTTCTTTGCAAGATCTTCTATTGTTTTGGTTGATGGTCCCGGTATAACTTCAGCCAATTCGTAAACTTGATCATGTAGAACGTACCCTGTCAATGAGAGTTCTGGAAAAATCACGAGGTCCGCTCCTTGCTCTTTCGCTTTTACCGTGAACTCTTCGATTTTTTGCAGGTTTGCTTTTTTGTCTTCTCGTTTGCTGCTTATTTGCGCGAGGGCTAACTTGACTTTCTTTTTCATTCCTACTCCTTCTTGATTTTAATATGTGTGCCGCGGAAGTCTGAAATCAGTTCCAACGGTTCTATATTCTAGTTTCGGCGTCAGCGGTAATCGTCTTTTGTGTTCCACGGCGAGCCATCGGCTTTTCACTTTTTCTATAAGCGTTTTTCTAACGCTTAGCTGTTGTGCTATCTCTTCTGTTGTCATGAATCTTTCAAGTCCGTAGAGGATGAGGTCAAGGGTTTCATATTTGATGCCAAGTTCTGTTTCCGCGAGCTGGTTGGGCCAAAGGGCGGGGGTAGCTGGTTTTGCTGCAAGTTCAGGAGGTATTCCCATGTGCTCGGCGAGCTTGCGAACTTGCGTTTTATACAGGTCCATTAACGGTGAAATGTCTGCGGCTACGTCTCCCCATTTAGTGAAGTATCCCATCATGGTTTCTGACTTGTCTGAGCTTCCGCAAACTATCTTTTTGAGTTTGTTCGCGTAATAGTAGAGGTAAATCATTCTGGTTCTTGCTTTAATGTTACCCTTACACAGCTTGTCTGCTTGGTCAAATATGGGTATGGTCTTGTAAAATCCTTCTAAAACTGGTGTGATGTCACAAACTTGTGATTTTAAACCGAATTTTTTCGCTACAAACTTTGCGTCATTGATATCTTTGGAGTTGTATGTTTCTTTTTCTGGGAGCATGAGTCCCGTCACTCTGTCTCCTCCGATTGAGAGGCTGGAAATCGCTGCTGTTGTGCTACTGTCTATTCCGCCGGACAAGCCGAGGACTATGCCTTCTGCTCCAGCGTTTTCAACGTACTCTTTGATGAAGCGTCTGATTCTCTTTTCAACCTCGGTCAAGTTCAATTCTAATGCAGAAGAGGTCAATTTCAACTTGTGCACCTTGCTTTTTTATGGTCGTAGGCAAGTATTTAAGGGCAAGCATAGAATATTAGAGATAATCTGCAATGGAGACAGGATGTTCAATGGGGCGAAGAAGGAAGAAAGTAGTTCGTATCCCTAAGAAGCGTTTGCCTAAGTTTTTCTCTTGCCCTAGGTGTGGAAAAGAAACGGTTAGAGTTGAAATTTTCAGAGAGGAAGGTCGTGCAGTGGCAGGTTGCAGCAGTTGCGGTCTTCAAGAAGAATTTCAAGTGAAGCCTGCCCAAGGCGAAGTTGATGTTTATTGTATGCTTACCGACAGTGTTTACGGTTCTTCAAGAAAGCCCTCTGTAAAAAGCACTGAAAATGCCTGATGAGGAGAAGTTTAAGCATGGTTGGGCATGTTGAGAATTACCTGCTTGAAAGAATCAAAGCCGAAGGCTCGGTTCACATAACACTCGTTGACCCAGAAAGAATAACGCCATCGCAGGCTTCACAAGTTGCGGAAAACTCAAAAATAAGTGGGACATCAGCCATGATGATTGGCGGCTCAACTTTTGTGTCACAGGCTCACCTTGATAGTATAGTTAAAGCCATTAAACGAGCAGTCAAGATTCCCACAATTCTTTTTCCGAACAATATAACTGGAATAAGCCGTTATGCAGATGCCATATGGTTCATGTCACTTCTGAACTCTGTAGACCCTTATTTCCTTATAGGCGCTCAAATTTTGGGGGCGCCTTTAGTGAAAAAGTACGGTTTAGAGGCGATTTCTATGGGTTACATAATTGTAGGTGAAGGCGGTACCGCTGGCATTGTTGGTAAAGCCATTCCTGTGCCGTATAATAAACCCGCGCTCGCGGCTGCACATGCTCTTGCAGGGCAATACCTTGGCATGCACTTTATCTATCTTGAAGGAGGCTCTGGAGCGAAAACTCCGGTGCCTTCAGAGATGATTCGAACCGTTAAACATGTGATTGATATCCCGCTAATAGTGGGAGGCGGCATAAGAACTAAAGAGCAAGCGTTAGCTGCAGCCTCAGCGGGCGCAGATATTATTGTGACGGGCAATATTATTGAAAGCATCGACGCCAAACAGAAAGTATCAGAAATCATTGATGGCGTTAAAAGGAAATAGCGTCCGACAAACCGTTTTGAGTTGAATCCGCCGAAGCCGCTATCTTGTCGCGGCTTATTTTCGATTTTTATGTTAGAAAGCCAAAATAAACACGCTGTTAACACTGTTTGGAGGGAATAACTATTTGAAGAGCAAAATGAGCGTGACCTATCAAAATTACATAGACACTATGGACCACCAGCTCCAACAGTTGTACGCCTTAAGCGAAGTTGCACGGTCAAAAGGACTTGACCCTTCTCTAAAGACCGAGTGTGTCATAGCACATGACATAGCTGACTTGGTTGAGGGTCTCGTTGGTCCAACGGGTGTGGGAGTCAGCATTCGCGAATTAAGCGCGAAAATGCAAAGGGAAGAAATCGCCTTTAAAATCGCCGAAGAAATTGTTTATGGTAAATTTGGTAAATTGGAACCTGAAGCCGCGGCGGAACGGGCCATACGCACTGCTCTTGCTATATTCACTGAAGGCCTAACTGCTGCTCCGATACAAGGAGTGGCTCAGGTTAAGATAAAGGCTAACTCTGATAATAGCAGATACCTTGCCATTTACTTTGCTGGGCCCATTCGATCGGCTGGAGGCACTGATCAAGCCTTGACTCTTGTTGTTGGCGACTTTGTGCGTAAACTCTTGGGTCTTGACCGATACAAGCCTACTGAGGATGAGGTCTCTCGTTTCCTTGAGGAATTAAGGTTGTATGAACGTTCCGTGGGACGGTTTCAATATCACGTTTCAGATGAAGAATTGAAAAAAGCTCTCGACAGGCTACCTGTTGAGGTTACTGGCACCGAATCTAATCCTATCGAGGTTTCTTCTTTTAGAAATCTTCAAAGAGTGGAAACTAACCGTGTGAGGGGTGGCGCCTTAAGGGTTGTCAACGACGGCATTGTAGGAAGAGCCCTGAAAGTGCTAACAATCATTGAAAAACTTGGCTTTCAAGGTTGGGATTGGCTCAGAGAATTCCGAAAAAAATCAGAGAAGAAGTCAGCCGGGTTTATGGATGACGTTATCGCTGGGCGCCCAATTTTTTCTTTTCCTTCCAGACGCGGAGGCTTTAGGCTAAGATATGGTCGGTCACGGAACACAGGGCTTTCGGCTGTAGGGATTCATCCAGCAACCATGCTTGTGGTGGAACGTTTTCTGGCTGCAGGTACCCAAATGCGCTTGGAGCTTCCTGGGAAAGGTTGTGTTACGGTTCCCGTGGATAGCATTGAATCCCCTGTTGTCTTGTTGAAGGATGGGTCAGTCGTTCGTGTTTCTCTGGAAAACTTTGAAGGCGTAAGGACCCAAATTAAGAAGATTCTTTTTTTGGGTGACATCCTGATCAGTTTCGGCGATTTCCTTTACACCAGTAAAACGCTTTCTCCTTCAGGATATGTTGAAGAATGGTGGGTCAAAGACTTAAAGACCGCTCTTACAGAACGCTTTGGCGGAGAAACCGCGAAAGCCGCCGAAGCCTCCAACGTATCGGAGGAAACACTGAACGCTTTTCTGGAAGAACCTTTTGACAAGAAGCCGACTGCCAAAGAGGCAATAATGCTGTCCCTGCAGCTTAATGTGCCTTTGCATCCGGCTGCAACGTTTTTTTGGTCGAACTTATCTTCAATTCAAGATGTTGAAACGCTGAGGAAATGGTTGTTAACTGCTGAAGTGGGACAGGAAGATGGTTTTGCTAACAAAATCGTTGGGCCTATGGAACCGAATGTGACTCAAGTGTTGAGAAAAATTTTTGCTCCATACGGGGTTCTAGACGATAAGATTTCGCTTGAAGGGGACGATGCTTGCGCCTTTGCTTTTTGTCTTGGGTTTGGTACTAATCGCGCCATTCAGGATGACTCTGAGGGTTCTGTGTTGAAGGCGCTTAGTTCGCTTGCTGGCGTTGAGGTTAAGGATAAAGCGGCTACGTTTGTGGGTGCACGCATGGGGCGACCTGAAAAGGCGAAGAGGCGGGAGATGAAGCCTTTGGTTCACGTTCTTTTTCCGGTGAGCTTAGCTGGTGGTTCGCATAGAGATCTTATGGAAGCGGCGAAAAAAGGACCTGTGTTTTTGGAGGTTTCCAGACGAAAGTGTCCTAGCTGTAAGACGTTTACTTTCAAGGTGAAGTGCGCTGATTGTGGATGTGAAACAATCGCTGAAAGAAGTTGTCCACGTTGTGGCAGGGCTTTGAAAGGTGATAGTTGCCCAACGTGTAAAGCTGATGCGGTTCAGTATCAGCGGCAGGCGTTTAATTTCAAGGAACTTCTTGCAGATGCTTGTGGCTCGCTTGGCGTTTCTTTTCCAAAAATCTTGAAGGGTGTTAAAGGGTTAACGAATGAAGATAAGACCCCTGAAATCGTCGAGAAGGGTGTTTTGAGGGCTAAAAATGACTTATCGGTTTACAAGGATGGCACTATTCGTTTTGATGCTACTAATGCTCCGTTAACGCATTTTAAGCCTGCTGAAGTTGGAGTGCCTGTTGAGAAGCTGAGGCAGCTCGGTTATTCTCATGATGTACATGGTTTGTCTTTGGCTGATCCTGATCAGGTTTGTGAGCTTAAGATTCAAGATGTTGTCATTCCGCGGAAGGCAGGCGAGTATTTCCTGCAGATTGCAGACTTCATAGACGAGCTGTTAGTCAGAGTTTACAAACTTCCAAGTTACTACAACATTAAGAGTTTTGATGATCTTGTTGGTCGTTTGATTATGGGTTTAGCTCCTCATACCTGCGTCAGCATTCTTGGTCGCATCGTCGGCTTCACTGATCTTAACGTTTGTTATGCGCATCCAATTTGGCATTCTGCTAAGCGTCGAGACTGCGATGGTGATGAAGATACTATTATGTTGGCGTTGGATGTGCTTCTGAACTTTTCCCGCAGGTACTTGCCTGCGCAGATAGGTGGAATTATGGATGCTCCGTTGTTGATGATTCCTTTTGTGAACACGACGGAGGTGCAGCGGCAGGCGCATGACGTTGACGTTGATGGCGCTTATTCTCTTGAGTTTTACGGGAAAACTTTGGAGAGGGTCGAGGCTAAACAGGTCAGTTCGTTGGTTGATCTTGTTAGTCATAGGCTTGGAACCGAGGCGCAGTTTGAAGGGTTCAAATTCACTACGCCTGTTTCTGACATAAACATTGGCAATTCAGCCAGTGCGTATAAGCAGTTTAAGTCAATGATTGAAAAGATGAACATGCAGCTGGAGTTAGGCGAGAAAATTGATGCGGTGGATGTTAGACATGTCGCCTTAAAAGTGTTGACAACGCATTTCATTCGCGATATTGCAGGAAACTTGCGTGCTTTTTCCACTCAGGCTTTTAGATGCAAGTCATGCAACAAGCGTTTTCGTCGTTTGCCCCTTCGCGGTAAATGTCGTTTCTGCGGTGGGTCCTTAACGTTGACGGTTTATCGGGGTGGAATCGAAAAGTATCTGGAGGCAGCTCAAGGGTTAATTGATAAGTATGATCTACCTGATTATTACGCTCAGCGGATTGCCCTGATAAAAAGCGAAATTATATCCATGTTCGATAACAACAAACCAAAACAAGTTAGCCTTTTAGAATTCGCCTAACTTGTTGCGTGTGGGCGACTATCCCCCCCTTATATATACTAAACTGCATGGGTTCTGAGTTTTCAGTCTGAGCCATGCTTCACTACCATTGAGTTATAGAAATTTGAAGACTAAAGCTTTTCAACGTAAACAACACATTGTTTCTCGGTGAGTCGATATTAAGGAAGCTTTTCACCCAAACGCTTACTTGCAGCGCATTAAAAACGTTAAAAATGGGCTTAAAGCCAGAACCAAGATACTGAACACTCTGGAAAAGCGGATGTCTGACGCGTCATCCATAGCTGTGGAAATTCACTTGTCGTATGGGGCTGTGATGCATCATCTGCGGCTTCTCGAAAATGAAGGAACAGTGAATCGGAAAGGAAGGCGACCGTATCTTTGGTTGCTTACGGGCTTAGGGCAGAAACGTCTCGTCAGCTAGAACTTGCATTGGCATGGTGACTGTTGGCATTTTGGGCACTTGCTGTTGTACTTGTTGATTGCTGCTTTTTCTAAATCGATTCCTGTTATGTTTGCTAGCGACGCAAGCCAGGCAATGACGTCTGCAAACTCTTTTTCTGCTGCTTCTTTGTCATTCTCTTCAAGGGCTTCTCCTAACTCTTCAAGTTCGTCCTTGAGCCAATCGTATGTTCCTTTTACTCCGCGTTTTGAGTCTCTGTGAAAGTATAGGCGTCTCATCATTTCCTGAAACTCTTTGATGTGCATGCTGCTCACCAGTTTTAGACACAGTGTTTATGCTTTCCAGAGTTTAAAGCTTGGCGGCATCTATTGTGGCTACAGATATCAGCGTGATAAATCAAAGAATGCGCAAGCTTAATAACACAGGAAAATTATACGAACTTGTCACTTCAATTAACAAATAGGTAAAGTGTCATGAGTAGAAGTAGGAAAAAGAAGGAAAGCGCTCCAATGCCTGCGGCGAGCGCAGGATTGCTCAGGTTCTTCGAGGAAGAAACCGAAGGAATTAAGATTAGGCCTGAGCTTCTTGTGGTGTTTGCCGTAGCCCTAATCGTGATATCTGTTTTAGCTAAAGCGTTTTTCCCCGCATAGCATAGGCATCTTAGCTTCTTCAGCGTCTTGGAGGATGCAAGACCTCTATTCTTTGAACCGAATTAAGATGGAGAAATAGCTCGCTTCTTTCCTCTCGGCTTGCAACTTGAGGTATAGGCTGAGCAATTGTTGATCTTAAAACAACTGCTTCGGCGTCTGAAAGCCAGATTCCAGAGGGATCATGAGTCACAGCGGCTAGGGTGCCTTCAAAACCGTAGGCTGGATCTAGAATGACTCTGATTTTTTTGCCCAAGTTTCTTTCGAGCATGAGGAATATGGAGGGCGGAACTTCTTGCTCTGGCATATACTTGACTTCGCAGAATCTCTATAAGTGCTGCTTTAAAGATAAAACAGTTGCTCCTTTAAAATATTGTTACCTTCATGGTGCATACGTTGGCGCGAATCAATTATTGCTTTTCTTTTCATTGTTTTATGTTAAAATAATCATTGATTTTATTCAGAATATAGAAGTACATGTTCTAATGGTTCTGAAGAACGCCTCCTTAACTTAGGTAGACTTTAATAGGAATAGCCGTTCCATTAGGAACCCAAACTTGAGATGGTAGACATGGAGACTTCGGATTCCCTTAATCACTCGATGAACAGCGCACTGAAGCATTATTCGTCCATGTTTTTTCTGCCATCATTTCAAAAGGCAATCGCCGCAGTGGCTTTAATTTGCATTGGCGGCGTGGGAATATCCACTTTTTTCATTACTCTCCCGCTTCCAGGCACCTCTTTGGTTGATGGGTTGGCCAAAGCTCTTCTTCTTGGAGTTTCCCTTTTTGTCGCGGTTCTCCTGGCTGACTATTTAATAAGTAAAACAGCTCTTAGACGTGACCCGATTTATGTTTTGAGAAGAGCCATGGCACTTTCCCTGTTCTGCTGGATTCTATGGTTGTTTTTCGTCATTCTAGGCGTTATATTCGGAACGATTTTCGGTTTGGGGTTGTGGGTTGACTTTTGTCTTCTGGGTTTTGCAGCCGTGGTTACTTTTCGCGCTGTTGTGTTCATATCAACATCCTCAGCCGGAGTCATACAGGGCATATTATCTGCCTTGTTTTCTCCTTTCCTTTGCATAGCAGCGTTCATGGTTTTCTGGCAGGTGTTTACTGTTGATGCTCCTCTTAGATTTTTGCCTTTTCTGATTATTTCCCCCGTTGCGGGTTACGTTTTCGCTTATTTGTTTACTTTAATCTTGGACCAGATGGGGAGACGCATCTATGGAATGCCTGCTATGCCTCTTTTCAAGGCGTTTATGCTGAACTGGGTCGCGGGTTTAAACGCGCCTTTTGAAGCGTTACTGGAAAAGCTAGGGGAAGATGAAGATGTTGAGGTTACCCTTCTGAAGTTTGATTCGTATAAGCCAAAGGCTGCAATTATTGTTCCTCTTGTTCACCCTGGTCCATTTAAGAACATAGGCAGCAGTCTCCTGCCATCCATGTTGAAACATGATTTTGAAAAAAAGTTTGGCTGTGACACGTGTGTTCCATTGGGCATCCTCGGTCATGAGCTTGACTTAGCTTCGCAGGCCCAGAACCATAAGATTATTGAGCAGGTGATAAACTCTGCCAAGTTCGCTGCTTCTGTTGAGAAGGCAACGCCCTTCGTGAAAGTCACCGAGGGGTTTGTCACTGCTTCATGCCAGGTTTTCGGGAAGACTGCTTTCCTTTCGTTTACTCTCGCTCCAAAAACAACTGAAGACTTGCCGCAGCAGTTGGGGCGAATTGTTAATGAGGAAGCGGAAAAACTCGGGCTTAAGTGTAACGTAGTGGTCAACGCCCACAACAGCATCAACGACACGGTTGAAATAGAAGCCTCCCTAGACACATTGCGTGACGTAGCTTCTAAATGCCTCAAAAAGGCTGTTTCCCTGCCTTCTTACGCGTTTGAAGTTGGCGCTTCCACCGTTTTTCCTCAGGAGTTTACCCTGAAAGACGGTATGGGACAAGGCGGCATCACCGCGGTCGTGGTTAAGGTGGCTGAGCAGCAAACCGCTTATGTAGTCATTGACGGAAATAACATGATTTCTGGGTTACGGGAAGAAATATTATCCGCTCTTAAGGCGGTAGGGTTTCATGAATGCGAAGTTTTCACAACAGATACGCACGCGGTTAGCGCCTTAGTTTTAGGGCGCCGTGGTTATCACCCTGTGGGCGAGGTCATGGATCATAAGACGTTGATCGGTCACATCCAGGAAGCCACAAAAGCGGCTGCGGCAAACTTGGAAACCTGCAACGCTGGATGCATGCGCTTAACGGTGCCTAAAGTCAGGGTAATTGGAAAAGCGCGACTAGAATCTCTGTCAACGCTTGTTGATAAGGCTCTTCGAAGGGCGAAGCAGACGGTTGCCCCGCTTTTCGTTTCCGAAGGTTTGCTCTTAATCCTTCTTCTGGCCCTTTTGTAAACCAAGCCAAACACGTTTCAAACGGCTTCTTCCATTGTAACGGAAGGCTTATTTAGAAATCTGCCGGCTTCACTATCCCTTCTCTCTCGGCGCTACTCAGGGCGTGGGTTGCGTTTATTTGTTCGTCGCGGCTTCCTTTTCAGCGCCGTGCCACAGACTATGCATTCGGTGGAATTGTAGTCAGCAGGGTATTCTTTGTGGCAAGCGGGGCAGTATCTGATCCATTCAAGAAGACGGCGAATGCCGAAAGTAGCTAGGGAAATAAAATCTATCCCCATCTGTGTGGCAACATTCTGTATTGAATAGTCATCTGTGACAATTTGAGGTGTGCAGCCTTTTGTCTTAAACTCTAAAGCTAAAGCTAAGACTTGAAGGTCGGTTTCTGACAGGAAAAACGCGTCGCCCACCTTGTTTGCGGACGCTTTCACCTTGTTCCACGCGTCTTCAGAGGGCGCCTTCACCTTTACTTTTCCGTTTTCCACCGCGGTTTTGAACCGCACCAATATTATTGAATTACTTTTTATCTCCTCTTCTACCTTGGGCACCGTGGCTTGGTCTTCACTTACGGAAAAGGGGTCATATCCCGCTAAAAAAGCAGAGGTATCAAGAACCATGACGCGGTCGCACAGGTGTATTCTTTGAATTTTTCATCCCATTCCCTTAAACAACAGCCTGCTTCGTAATCGATTGTAGAAATCGTCTTTAAACCTGATGAAAGAAGTTACGTTCTTAGAACGTGTGATAGTCAGCTTATGATTTTTTGATTTTACAAGTTGGCGGTAGTTTCCGTCAATTAGCACAAGCATTTCCTTTGGTCTGATAGCTTCAATGGTGACTGTGGAATCCGCTGAAAAAATAAGTGAGCGGAATACTGTCAAAGAGCAGATCGGGGTTAAAACGAACGCGTCAACTTCAGGGTCCAAAACTGGGCCTCCTGCCGAAAGCGAATAGCCTGTGGATCCAGTTTGCGTCGAAGCTATCAACCCGTCCGCCTGGCATTTCAGAATTGGTTCATCATCCTTGAATATTTGCGTGTAGAGAATCTTCGAAGGTTCTCCGGCAGAAATAACAACGTCATTTAAGGCGTCAGGCAAAACCTGTTCATCCGTTGATACCGCAAGCTTGGCGCATTTTTCAATCTTGAACTCTCCCTTTAGGATTTTTTCCACGGCGTCGCAAGCTCCTTTTGGCTCAACCTCCGTTAAGAAACCTCGAACCCCCATGTTGACAGCTAATATTGGCGGTTCAGGCTCAGGTAATCCAAGGCATGTTCTTAAGATGGTTCCGTCTCCACCAATGGTTATTATGAAATCCGTCTTCATGTTTTTCAGAGGGATCATTTTGCCGCCTGAAAAGTTCAGCTTTCCCGAGAGGCTATCTTCAAAAAAAACGTGTAAACCTTTTTCGCTGAGGTACTCTGCTAATTCCTTGGCGAGTTTAAGTGCTTGTTTCTTGTCGTAGCGGGCGACTAATCCGACATTTTTAAACACTTTTTTCACCGTTCAAGCTAATAGCGATACCTTAATCTATAAAGGGGGCATAAATTGATACCTTTTATGGATAGGTTTATATGCTCAAACAGCCTTCCTACATTTAGCGGAGTGTAGCCTATTGAAAGGTAATCTGGTTGAAGACTGGTTAAATTCGGTAGCATATTCCCACAGCCAATCAAAAGCTACTGAAGATCAATATAAAAGAGTTTGGGAGCGATTTTCAACAGATATCGGAATGACCGCAACCGAGATAGTTGCTGATTACGAGAGCTCAAATGATAGAAATGTCATGCGAAAACATGCCCGACTTATCCGCTCTTGGATTGGAAAACTCATGAAAGAAGGCTTGACAAACCAAAGCATCAAAGTAATGGTTGGAGCTGTAAAAAGCTTCTACAAATACAACGACTTGCCTTTAGGTCATATACCCCAAGCTATGAACGGAATCGTTTATCACAACCGAGACATCACGAAAGAAGAAATTGTTCAAATAATGGCACAGGTAAAACCTAGGGAAAAAGCGTTTTTTGCAGTTATGGCCCAAAGCGGACTTAGACCGCACACGATCAAACAGCTTAGACTCAAGCATTTAGAAGACCTTGAAAAAACACCCTGCAAAATTGAGGTTCCTCAAGAATTAGCCAAAGGAAAATATGGCAGTTATGTAACCTTCATAGGCGCAGACGCCTTAAAATATCTAAAACAATATTTTGCAACAAGAAAAGACCTTTATCCAGAAAGTCTTCTATTCTGCGCACATGACGATTCGAAGAAACCTGTCAATGTAAAAGACATGAGCCGAGCTTTTAGATTAGCTGCGCGGAAACTTGAAAAAAGTGGAGCCATAGATTTTGAAATCCGTGAAGGAAAGCCAAGCGAGCTTAGACTTTACAACTTAAGGAAGTTTTTCAGAAAATACGCTATTCAAATGGGTTTTGAAGTGGTAGAATACATGATGGGCCATAAGGTCAAAGGGGTTGACGGAAATTATAGACCTCGAGATCCAGAGTTTTATCGAGAGCTCTATGCAGAGAAGGCAATGCCCTTTTTGAGATTGGAAGCGCCGACACCAACGGAAACAACTGCAATAGTAAATACGCTGAAAAAACAGCATGAAGCGGAAATGGGCTCTTTAAAGAAAGAGATTCAAAAACGAGATGAGCAAATACACGCTTTGAACGAACGCTTCAACAAGTATGAGCGTTATCTTAAGTTAATGGAAGATAACTTCAAGCCAAATCCAACAGAGGCAGAAATAGAGGTAGCCGACGAACTATTACCCGAAATGGAAAACTTGCTTTACAAGAATCCAGAAGCTGTTGCTGAGATGTTTTTCAATAACGAACTCTTCAAAGATTATTTCCTCTCACGAATTCCATCAGAAGAAATGGCAAAAGCTGAAAAAATGGCAAAAGAGCAGAATACAACAACAGATGAAATCATTAAAAAGAAATTTGTTGAAATCCTGAAAAAAGATAAAAAAACTACTAATAACAAATGATAGCATGATGGCATTAGCATTTGGCGAAATATTCTACCCAAAATTTAAACTACCAAATAGCACATTTTAATTGCGATGTCAGAAAGTATAATTATCCATTCAAAGGGTGTGGTTCTTGGTAACGAAGATTACTGAAAGAACTTTTTATCCAGTTATGATTGACGTAATAAGGAGACATGGCGGAAAAGGAATTTCTGAAGTCAAATATAACTCAGAACCGACATTGTTTTTGAATTACTAAATAGAGAATGGATTCTTAGCGTAAAAATAGGGGAGACGCGCGCGCTTTCAGTAGAAACATAGAAAATTTTATAATACAAAAATACCAATTAAAATTTGTTCTGGAAATTAAGAATTGAGTGAAAAAACTATGATTATCACATCTTTAATCCAAACAACTGCCTTAACCACTGCAACATCACCATTGCCTAACCTAGAAACAACCTTCCTAATTGTTGTCGCACTGACCGTTTTGGCGCTACTAATTTATGCGGTGTTCTTTTTCGGGCGTAAACTCGTAACCTGGGGGCATTTTCGCGATGGCATACTTGACAACGAGAAGCGACTACAATACGCTAAGCTTTTAGAAGACCTGTATTCTGAAGCAGAACGGGGTCCCCTAGACCCCAACGACCCTCCACCAGACGCGTTTGGTCCAGTTGCTCAACTTTGGTCTAGTTCATACACAGGCTATTTTTATACATCCGCGTTGGGCTCGCCTTCCCCACCAATATATCCTCAAGACTACAAAGATGACAAAACATTCGAATACGCAAAGCAACTGCGGGAGCAAGAAGAAAAGGCAAGGACGGAAGATTTACGGTTATGCCGAGAATGGGAAAAGAGGGAAAAAGTAAGATTCGCAGCGAGGGATGCAGAGCTAAAGAAAAAGGCAGCGGAGATTGCTGAAAGAAGGACTCCTAAGAGTATGGATGTTTCTTTTCTCGGGCAAGGTTGGATGTTTCTGTTGGAGTTCAGTACTGTAATTGTTATTATCTTCTCTCTGGTAATCTTGGGTTTCTTGGGAATTTTAGATGGAACGCAAATCGCTCCTATACTGGCTGCCATAGCAGGCTACGTTTTAGGCAAAACTTCATCTGAAGCTGCAAAAGGAAAAGAAGAAACTGGAAAAGCTGCTACTGACAGAGCCGTTGCCGAAATAACTGCAAAAAAGGCTGCTGAAGATAAAGCCGCCGCGGAAAAAACTGCAGAGAAAGCTGCCGCCGACAAATCGGTTGCCGAAGAAGCTGCCGATAAAGCTGCTAAAGAGAAGGCTGCTGCCGATGAAGCCGCTAAAAAGGCTGCTGAAGATAGAGCTGCTGCCGAAGAGGCTGCTAAGAAAGTTAAAAAATGAGTAAAAAGATTTCCCGATTTCCCTACTTTTTTTGGAGAGGCTCTCTTTCGAATATTCGGGTTCTCCAATTTGCGCGCGCTTCTAAAATCTCATATTCCTTAGAGTAAAAACTGGGTTTTGTCGATGCTTTTGTATACACTGGTTAATGTTCAATTTTAAATCAACGGCAAATTATAAATATTAAATTTAATAAAAACAGAACAAATTACTTAATTGAGTTGATTAGCTTGAAGAAAAAAGCTTTATTGCTCTTTACTTTTGTTTTGCTATTTTCAATAACTGGTTCTATTGCAGTTACAACAGCGCAGGACACTCTATATCCTCTAGTAGCATTATCCTCGGATCAACTCACCTTCTATGGTAAAGAAGGCAACGACACAGCTAAATCAACAATAACAGTGGTTGGACTAGCAAAGAAAAAGGTTGACGTCACACTCTCTTCTGCAACATTTTACCAAAATGATTCCGCAAACAGCATAAAATTTAATGCAACTCCGATTTATGTTGACCAAAATGAAACGACTAAAGATCTATTTGTAAATGTTAAAGGCGCTGAAGCAGGAACTTACAAAGGTGCAATTATAGCTACAGCAGAAGCACCCGAAGAAAATATGACATCAATGCGGATTAGCGTCACCGTAAAAATCGAAAGTGACGATACAATTCCGAGTCTCATTAATGGAATGATCGCTGGCTTTTTAATCGTGATGTTCGTAGTGCCTTGGACAGTAGGTGTTTATTTTTTAGATAGCTGGGGCGAAGACAAGAAGCGAGTTTTACTTACTATTTTCGGAATACTTGTTTCAGGATCTTTCATATTTGCTATAATCACTAAAATATTTGGTGATCTTACTCTAATTTCAACCGTATTGATTGTACCATTCTTGGCATATGTTGTATACTTCATAAAAGATCAAAGAGAACAAAGCCAAGAAGAAAAGAAAGATCAAAGAGAAGAGCGGCAAGAGCAAATTAAGACTGCCGTTGGGCTTCGTAGTAAAGGGCTAGAGAAAGATTTAGACTTCCTCAAAGACATACTTGGAGAACTAGCTAAACACTATGCTAGTCTTACCTCAAAACACTACAGCGAAAAAGGTTTGTTACCAACAAAGAAATGGGATGACCAGTCAACTCAAGGCATTATTATGGACTTGGATGCTGGGCGACTGGCAAAATACTATGGCTATGCGCCTATTCACGACGAGTATTATAAAATAGCGATGAAGATTCCAGAAAAGCCAACTAATCCAGAACATAAAAAGTTCATTAAAGAATTCAATGCCCTCAGAACTACGTATGCTAAACTAGAAGAAAGTGCTTTTGCTTATTTGAGTTACCAAATGGGTCTTCTTGGCAAAACATACTTGGAACCTTTAGACATTGAGTATCCTCGTCTTTCCAGAAAATTCATAGAATACCTAACTGCGAACAAACTCTTAACTAACTTGGAATGTGGATACAACGATCAAAATCTTTTCGAAGACCAGGTTAAAGCCTTAAACGCGGGTCTCTTTAAGAAAGTCGCCTTAATCATATGCAAACCCGAAAAGAAATCTGTAATACTGGCTAAAATCACTGAAAATTTTGATAACACATATGAAAAATTGGAGAAGACTAAGTTGCCCTCGGCACCTGCTGATTTAGTAGACACCACAAAAGAACAAAAATTGAAGGTAGAGGGCGCTCTCGACATTAATATGAAAACGCAAGGACATCCTTGATACATCAATCCTTTCTCAAAAACACTCGGGAGAATAACTATTGGCTCTCTCAACGTGAGATTAGAATAGACGATACTGAAGTATAGAAAACACCGTTAAGAGAAATTTCATCCGTCGTCCCAAGCGTTAAAGAGTAGCGGATATTTATGGATTAGCTGAAATGCTACTTTAATTCTTATGAAATCGTCGAAGACCACTTTTTCTTCTTGGCAAAAAATTTTAAGGTTGAATTCGTCAACTGTCCCGTCAAATTTCCATCCTTTACTCTTGTAATCCCGCCTTATGTTAAGTCTCGATAACAGGTTTTGGCTCATAGAGAACATGCGCTTGTTTGAGGCAAATAGAATTGACGCATAAACCTTATCCCTGCCGAGAATTGTTTTATTTACATATTTTAAAACATACCATAAAGCGTTAACGCTGGCATTTATTGCCCGTACCCAAACGTAGCCGCCACCGTATTTTTGCCAAATTTCCGAGAGATCAGAATGAGACACATAAGGAATACCACTGATTAAAACGTGCAAGTGTGGACGCCCCGATTTTTGAACCTCTAAGACACAAAGAAACTCGAAACGTCCATATCGTTTGAGAAGCCACGCTCTTAGTTTCGCCCACGCTTTCCCAATAAAAATTAATTCATCTTCTAAACGCATAAACCTTTTAGGGTCTAAGGTTAAGTCTATTTTCAAATCCCAATCAATATACTGCAAAAACTTCATTTTCATCCAAAGAACCCGCTTATAATCTTCCATAAACCGATTGACACAACGAATGAAAAGATATTCATCATCCTTAACAAGCTTTACAAATTTGCCTATGAGATATTTCTCCATCCAATTCTCAAAATAAATCATAAGAAGACGTAAATCCAACTTTTCACGCCCACAATCAGCCACCTGACTCAAAGCATCTTTAGCTAAATAGTACTGGTCAGATCTTCTGCGAAAAGTTACACTTGCTCTATTGGAGTATTCAAGTAAAGACGGTTTGAGAGATGACGGCTCGCCCGAGCAGTCCACAGGTATAGAGTTTAGAATACACTGACCGCTTCTGCGGAAGCTCTGCTCGGGCTCGCTTCGCGCGCCCTCGACGGGCGCATTTGGGGACACCCCCTGACCCGAATGAAGGTGCTCTGTTATTTCATCCCGTTTGGCCTCCGCCAAACTCCAATCGATGCGAGTAAAGCCGTTTGCCGCAGAAGGCGCGCGCGCAGTACTCTGAAGGTGTAAAAAGCTGTTATAAGGTTCTGAAAACAGAAAAGGTGTCGAAAAGTCGTGCCTAAATCTATATATGGGTGTTGTTTAAAATTGCTTTGAGTAAATCACACCTTTGGTGAAGTGTATGAGCAAGCCAGTTGATGTTGGAAGTTTACGCGTTGGAGGCTACATGGTCATAGATGATCAGGCGTACCGCATAGTGGACATAACAAAATCAAAACCTGGAAAACATGGCGCTGCCAAAGCGAGAATAGTTGCCATAGGCGTCTTCGATGGCGTCAAACGAAGTCTGGTTAAACCCGTTGACGCTAACGCAGAAATTCCCATGATTGACAAGCGCCCTGGGCAAGTGTTCTCGGTTAACCCGAACGGCGTCCAAATAATGGACTTAGAAACGTACGAGTACGTTGATGCTCCTTATCCCGAGGAGGAAGATTTGAAAGCCAAGCTTACCGTAGGCACTGAGATCGAGTACTGGAAGATATTGGGTAGAATCAAAATCGTTAGAGCCAAATAACTCCACACTCTTTTCCTCTTTTCGTTAAAGTTTATTTTCCCGACTTGACAAGTTGATTATGAAGCCAATGATGCATGAAGAGCCGTCTGAATCGTGACGATATTATTTGGGGCTGAGGCTTCACCGTTCATCTGCAATACGTATTTAAATACGCTTAAGATGTTCTAAGGCAGGAGACGGAAAATGGCACTAGATCGCTTGGGGTCTTCGCTCACTGGCGCCATCAAAAAGCTCTTCCGTGCAGGAGTAGTTGACGAGGCGGCAGTGAAGGAACTGGTACGCGACATCCAGAGGGCGCTGCTCCAAGCAGACGTTAACGTAAAACTTGTTCTAGACATATCAAAACGAATAGAGGACAGAGCGCTAAAAGAGAAGGTTCCTCCAGGCATCTCCAGACGGGAACATGTGATAAAAGTTGTTTACGAGGAATTAACGCGCTTTGTAGGTGACAAACCCGTTCCGATCAAGATGGAACCTGGGAAAAAGAAAATCCTGATGCTGGTTGGGATTCAAGGCTCTGGAAAAACCACTCATGCAGCCAAGCTCGCCCGGTACTTTCTCAAGAAAGGTTTGAAGCCCGCCTTGATATGCGCTGATACTTACCGCCCTGGCGCTTATGCTCAGCTTCAGCAGTTGGCGAACCGCATAAACGTTCCAATATACGGGGACGTGAAGGCTAAAGACCCAGTTAAAGTGGTCAACGAAGGCTTGAAGCAGTTCAGCAACAAGGAGCTAATAATAGTTGACACCGCAGGACGCCACAAAGAAGAGAAAGAGCTAATTAAAGAAATGAAAAATCTTGAGAAAAAAATCAAGCCTGACGAGCTCATGATGGTTATTGATGGTACAATCGGGCAGCAAGCGCTGATTCAGGCGCAAACTTTTCACGAGGCGACACCAATAGGCTCGATTCTAGTCACGAAGTTAGATGGGTCTGCTCGAGGTGGCGGAGCGCTTTCGGCGGTTGCGGCCACGGGCGCGCCGATCAAGTTCATAGGCACAGGTGAGAAGGTTGAGGACATAGAGCAGTTCATTCCTTCCCGCTTCGTGGGCCGCCTCTTGGGTATGGGTGACTTGGAGACGCTTCTTGAGAAAGTTCATGAAGCCGAAATCAAGGTTCCCCAGAAGAAAGCCAAAGCAATACTCAGCGGCAAATTCACTTTGACGGATATGTATGAGCAGTTCGAGGCCGTTAAGGGCATGGGGCCTTTCAGGAAAATCTTCAAGATGCTGCCCGGCATGTCTTATGATGTGCCCGACGACATGTTGAACATGGCTGAGGATCGCCTGGAAAAGTGGCGCGTAATCATCCAGTCTATGCGTCCTGAAGAGAAAGATAACCCTAAACTTTTGAATTCTTCACGGGTGAGACGTGTGGCACGGGGTTCGGGAACAACCGAGAGAGACGTTAAAGACCTTCTGAAACAGTATGTGATGATGCGGAAGATGATGAAGATGTTCAAACGGAAAAAGAAGTTGCCCTTCATGGGTAAAGGGTTCCCAACAGGGTTCAAGTAGGCTCTACTCATGGATGTTCTGGAAAAAGCACTGGCTATGCTTAGCAAGCATCCACTTTGTGACAATTGTCTCGGACGCCAGTTTGCGTTGCTCGGGTACAACATAGAAAACAAAGATCGCGGCAGAGCCTTAAAACTCAGCTTAACCCTTCAAGCCAGCGAATTGAATTCTGAAAAAAGCGCGGAGGGTATTAAAAGGCTTAAGGTTCTGGCAGTCAACGGTTTTTCCCGTGAAGCGCAGAATACCCTGCGGCACCTGAAGAGGCGTGTTCCAAAGGAAGACCCCTTAAGAACATGTTTCCTGTGTGAAGGCAAGTTTCAGCTTCTTGATGGCTTGATCCAGAAAGCGTTGGGCACTGTGGCAAGCTACGAGTATAGCACTTTTTTGGTTGGCGTAGAGTTGCCAGTTGCAGTGGAGGAGCGTGAAGACGAGTTTAAAGCCACTTTCAACGTGAGTTACGGCGAGAACATTCGGCATGAGTTTGGACGTTTGTTGGGCAAGCGAATTGCTGAGGAGACGGGCAAGGCGGCAGAGTACCTTAAGCCCGACATAGCAATAGTGTGTAATCCTTTCACAGATCAGGTTCGGCTTCAAGTCAATCCTCTTTTTGTTTCTGGGCGATACAGGAAACTCGTCAGGGACATTCCGCAGTCGAAATGGTTCTGTTCCAGCTGCCGGGGCAGAGGCTGTGAAAAGTGCGGGGGGACTGGAAAGCTGTATTCTGAATCGGTTGAGGAACTGGCTTCTAAACCTTTGCTGGAGGCTGCTGAGGGTGAGAAAACTTCGTTTCATGCTTCGGGAAGGGAAGATATTGATGCTCGGATGCTGGGTAACGGTAGGCCTTTTGTGATTGAAGTTTCGAAGCCTAAGAAGCGTTTTCTGGACTTGAAGACGATTGAAGTTGCTGTTAACGCAGGTGCTGCGGGCAAGGTTGAGGTTTCTGGTTTGCGTTTTTCCAATAAGGATGTTGTTAGGCGGTTGAAGAAGGGCGAGTCTGCGCAGAAGGAGTACCGTGTGCTGATTGATTTCGAGAAGAATGTTTCCGATGAGGACCTGCGTCTTTTGGAGGAGACGCTTAATGGCGCCTTGATTAAGCAGCAGACGCCTTTGCGTGTTTTACATAGGCGGGCGGATTTGATGCGGGAAAAGTACATATATGAGGTTAAAGTTAAGAAGGTGTCGCTTAAGAGGGCCGAGATGAAAATTCGTTGTCAAGGCGGCCTCTACGTGAAGGAATTGGTGTCAGGCGATGAAGGAAGAACGGTGCCTAACGTGTCGGAGTTGCTTGAAAACAGAGCGAAGCCTCTTAAGCTTGATGTTTTGAACGTTATTATGGAATAATCAGGTAAGGTGAAGTGTGATGCGCGGGTCAAAAGGGTATTATACGGGTGCTCGTGGGCTTCTGAAGAAAAAGCCTCGGGAGAGGGGCAAGCCGAAGCTTGGTAAGCTGCTGATTGAGTATGAGGCGGGTTCTCAGGTTATTATTAAGATGGATTCGAGTGTTCAGAAGAGTTTGCCTCATAAACGTTTTCACGGGAAGATAGGCACGGTCTTGGAGAAACGAGGTCGTGGGTACGTGGTAAGCGTATCAAAAGGCGATGCTGTTAAAAAAATAATTGTTCGATCTGAACATTTAGAACCGTATAAAGGGTAGTTGAATATATGGCAAATAAAGAGTTAAGTGAAAACAGGCTCACGTTGCCGCAGGTTAAGAAGGTGTTGGAGGCAATTGGTGAGGAAAATTTGGATCAGTTTCAACGGCGCACTTTGGATTATGTGAACAAGTTTTCTAAAGTGGACGTTAAGACGGCGGAGAAGCTTTTAGGGAAGCTTGTGAAAGAGTTTGATCTTGACGAGGCTGAGGCGGTTCAGGTTGTGAATTGTATGCCTGAGACTGTGGATGAGCTGCGCGTTTTCTTGGCTGGCGGTCGCAAGATTATAGAAACCACGAAGTTGGAAGCTATTGTCGCGCTTTTGAATGATAGCAGAGCAGTGAAATAGCCAAAGTTTGCTAATAACTTTTAAGCAGTAAGCGCGAATAGAAGTAAAGGGGTTCAAGGACTATTATGGAGAAGCGATACGAAGAGTACGCTTACGTGCTGGACTTCTTGCCGCACGGCAGAGCCGGGTTTCGCGCGAGTGGACGAGCGGGTTACCGAGCGGGAGCTTTGATTGAATGTGTGGGCGAAGAGTTTTTCACGTTGCTGGAGGCTTTGGTGAAGGAAGGGTTGATGCTTAAGCCAGGCGACCGTGTGTACGTGGGTAAAGACGCACGGGAAGAGGTTACGTACATTATCGGGCGTATCGGCTTTGACGAGTTGACTGCTTCGGCGAAAGCGGAGCTTCCGAGTGTGGTTAGCCGTATAGTTTTGAATCGTGAGAAGTGGTTTGTGAACTTTTTCAACACGGCACGTGCGATTACGCCGCGTATGCACGCTTTAGAGTTGGTGCCTGGAATCGGGAAGAAATATATGTGGCAGGTGATCAACCAGCGTGAGCGCAAGCCGTTTGAGAATTTTGATGATTTGCAGAAGCGGACTGAGTTGCCCAATCCTGTGAAGCTGGTTACGAAACGGGTGTTGGAGGAGCTTGAGGGCGACAGCAAGTACCGATTGTTCACGCGGGTTCATTAAGGCGTAAGGGATGAGCGTTTCAGAAACGAAGCTTTTGCTTCGAACCCATCGAATTGTTCCGAACAGACTTTTGGGGCAAAACTTTCTGGTTACGCCTTCGATTTTTCCCAAACTCGTTGATTACGTTTCACTGGGTAAAGCGGATGTGGTGCTGGATGCTGGCGCAGGCTTCGGTTTTCTCACGCGGTTTCTAGCGGATAAGTGCCGGATGGTGATAGCGGTTGAGAAGGACTTGAGTGTTGCCGCGGTGTTGCGTGAACAGCTCAGAGGATTTGCTAACGTGACGGTGATTGAGGGTGACGTGTTGAAGGTGACGGTTCCAGACTTCAACAAGGTTGTTTCGATTCCTCCTTATTATCTGTCTTCTCGTTTGGTGATGTGGCTGTTTGACCGCAGCTTCGAGTGCGCCGTCTTGATTTTGCAGAGGGAATTCGCCAATCGACTGGTGGCTGCCGTGGGCAGTGACGCTTACGGGTGGCTTACGGTTGTCACTTATCACAGTGCTGCGGTTGAGCTTTTGGACGCGGTTCCTAAATCGATGTTCTATCCCCCGCCCGAAGTTGATTCAGTTATAGTGCGTTTGACGCCTTGGACCACGGCGCCTTTTGAGGTTAAGGATGAAGCGTTTTTCAAGCGGATGGTGCGGTGGCTTTTCACGCAGCGTAACAAGAAGCTCGGCAACTCGCTTGTGCCTTTCATCAAGAGCACGTTTAAAACGGCTAAAGAAGACGCGGAAAAATTGGCTTACACTCTTCCTTTTCGCGAAAAACGTGCAAGAGAACTGCGACCTGAAGATTTTGGAGAGTTAGCAAATGCCTTCGCCCGCTAAACACGTTTACTTTGGCGATTATGTGTTTTTTGTTGATGAAAATGTATACGCGCCTGCTGAAGACTCGTTTCTTTTCGCCGATAACCTTCAGGTAGAAGCGGGAGATGACGTGCTGGACTTGGGAACTGGCTGCGGCATCCTCGGCATACTTGCGGCTGAGCAGGCGCGGTTTGTGGTTGCGGCTGATGTGAACCCGTACGCTGTTCGCTGTGCAAAAGCCAATGCAGAATTCAACAATGTACGTGGTAATATGGCTTTCGTGCAGGGTGGCTTGTTCACTTGGTTAAGCGGAAAAGCCAAGTTTGACATTATACTTTTTAACGCTCCTTACTTACCTGCGGACAAGGGCGAAGCTGATTCATGGATTGGACGCGCTTGGGCGGGTGGGGTCTCCGGCAGGCAAATCATCGACCGTTTCCTTTTTGAGGTTCCGAGGCACCTGAAGCGGACGGGACGGGTTCTTTTGATGCAGTCTACGTTGGCAAATGTGGATGAGACTGTGCAAAGGTTTGCCGATTGCCGTCTGACCGCGGGGGTTGTTGCTGAATGTGCCTTGCCGTTTTTTGAGACTGTGGTGCTTATAGAAGCCAGGTTTTGATGATGTTTCTTAATTCATATTTGTGGTGCGCAAGCTATTATTAGCGGTTTTCTGGTATTCCATGCGGTGTAAACGGTTGGAATCTGAATCCGAACGCATTTCTGCCTCAACAAACGCAGCGCATCCCAAAAGCCGTATCAAACTCATTGCTATAGTCGCTATCGTGGCTGTCTCCATCGTAGTTGGTGCTTTCATTGTTAGTGGTTTCATTTCAAGCCCTCAGGGCGGAACCTCCCCCGATCAGGATGGCACTTCCATCAATCAGGATCAGAATGGTCAAGATGACTGGCTGTTCAAGGGCGCGTACGCAACATATGAAGGCTCAACAACTTTTACCTCCGACGATATTGACATGCACGATATGTCCATGGATATTGATTTTAACGTAAGGATGGAAGTTGTTGACTTCAACACCACACACGCGTTAATTTCCACCTCCTTCCAGATGTCTTCATCCGTTAACGGAATGGATGGCGAAACCGTGGCGGACGAGAACAGCACTTGGGTTCCGCTATCGCAGATGGGCTTCATGGGCGCATTCGATGATGTCAACCTCACAAGCAGTTACAAATCCACTGTGAATATCGCTGGCTTGGGAACTAGAAGCTGCACGGTTTACGAGTACGCAATCTCAGATGAAGGTCTATCGATAAAAGTGTACGTTGACGATACCATTGACTGGCCATTAAAGATGACTGTAAATATGAGCGGTGAAAACTCCATCAGTCTAAGCCTAGACATAAACCTAATAGACACAAACATTCCCGCACTGACATAACGCAACATCCACTCGAATTTTCCTTTTTTCTTAAAGAAGCAACCAGTATATTTGCCGTCTATTTGGATCCTAATAGAGATTATATGCAGAAACTATAGAGGGGTAGGTCAGTATTGGCGCTGAAACCACGCAATAGCATGTGGAAACAGCGCTGCAGGATTCCATGCAGCCTGCCTTAAATAAGGGGGGGTATAGACTGCGACAAGCACTAGAGAAGGATGCTTTCCGCTAGGAGATGTAAGTGGTTTTCTTGTCTTCTTCTTTACGTGTTTCCTCAGCCTGCAAAGCCCTTTGTTCTTCAATTTTCTGCAAGCGAGTCACCATCGTTTCCGCCTTCGCAATTTCTTCGTTCAAGCCTTCCAAGTCAACATCAAAATTAAACGCTGTTTTCAACACTTCCAGAACGCTTCTCGCAGCCAACGGATCAGGCAAGTAACCTCGTGTTTCGCCCAAAAGGCACACCGCGCCGATTTTTCTGAAACGTGCCAACCCAAGTATTAATCCAGCAGTACCCACTATTGGGCTTCCTGAACTGCTCACGACAGCGCCTGCATCCAAAGCTATGTCTAAAAGCTCTTTGTCTGTGGCGGCTGCGAAAACGCTGGGTTTGTCTTTTGTTTCCATTCGATAACCTCCGATGGTTACGATGGTTTTTACGTTGTGTTTTTGAGCGAAGTCAAGCATCTTATCTGCGATTTCATATTGCCCTTCAATGGTCTGTGACTGGCTATCGCCTGTGAAAAGGATCAGGTCGTTTGGTCCGTTACTGTTCTTCCAAAAATAGAACGCACCGCGCAAAAGGCGAACGTTCCCTTTTTTGTTCACCAGCACGAAGTATGGAAAATGCGGCGAGTAAAGGTGTGCAAACTTTATAGCGTTTAACTTTTTAATCAAATAGCGTATTGCTATTTTGCCGACAAGCCCTAAGCCTGGAAGCCCTTCAATCAAAACGGGATTGTTAGGCTCGATTTGCTTGAGTTCTTTTATGTAAGTTTCTTTCATTGTGCCGCATGCTCCTTTTGCATAATCATCCTGTACCTGAGATATTTATCGTCAGGAGAAAACTTTGGCGGATGAGGCGTTCTAAGATTTCCACTGCAATGCGGACACACATCCGTTTTCAAAGTGTAACTGCCACACCGTTCACATTTCCTTAAGAGCCAAACCACTATTTCTCCCTTCTAAAACTGCCCTGACCGCCAGCTTTAACCACGTTTGACACTACATTTTGAGCAACTTTTTGTATAACTTCTTCGGCTCGCTTGTAGTTTTCCGCTGACACCTCGATGCTGTATTTTGGGGCAGCAATGACGTAGAACCGTATATCTGCTTCCTTTGGTTTCTCTGTTTTTTTGGCGTTAAGGAATGATTCTTTGATTATTTTGACGCCGTTTGGCTTCATGCAGCGAATTTCAAGCGTGCCCTTCACTTTCACCAGCTTCACGTGAATCCGGTCTGCCGCGACTTCAGCAATGACTTTCCCCAAGTTTTCCGGCACGCCAATTTTAGTGAGGATTTCAGAGCCTTCTTTAGCGGTTTTTTCAAGAGCTTCGTATAAATTGTAATTTTCTTCTATCCGAGCGACAGCTTGACTGTAAAGCTCTTCTGGGGACATGGCAAGTTTTTCCCCGATTTCCCGCAGGAGCGCTTCAGCTTTTCGGTCTTGTTTCCATGAGCGGATTTTCTCGATTCGCGCTCTTTTGGTTACGCGTCTAAGAGAAAGGTCAACATGTCCTTTTTCAGGGTCCACGCGCAAAACTTTCAGCACGGTTTTTTGTCCTTCTCGGACGTAGTCGCGGATGTTTCTTATCCAGCTGCTGCTGATTTCGGAGACATGTAACAGTCCTTGCTTGTTGTACTCGTCCAGCTTGGCGTAGGCACCGTATGTGGTGACGGATTCTATAGTGGCGATCACGAGGTCTCCGACTTCTGGATATTCGGGTTTGTGTTCTGCCATGCTGGTTCTTCCTATTCTAGAACTGTTTGTATTTCGCCTTTAATTTTTGCTCTGCCACCTGTTGGTTCTGCTAGGACTTCGCCGCAGACGTTGCAGGTGACCTTGTTTGTGGCGTTGCTGTAGAGGAGTTGTTCGTTTCCGCATTTTAAGCATTTGACGCGTAAAAATCGGCTTTTAGGTTTGGGGATGAGTTTGTTCCATTCTGTCATACGGTATTTCGCCTCCTTTAAGTGAAATCTATTTTCCTGAGGCGCATGCCGTCTTTTTGAAGCATGTAACCGCATTTTTTACATTTAAGACGCAAGGTCTGTTTTTTAGTGGTTTTAGCGAATTCATGCTGAAGCGGATATTTTTGTCCGCCGTAACCCTGTTTCTCCCGTTTATGGTGGCGTTCACCTTTGGCCAAGGCTCTGCGTTTTCCCGCCTTGTACAAGCTTACGGTGTGAACCTGATGACTCTTACACTTTGGACAGTACGTGCGAATCTGTTTTGGAACGTTCATGCTGCGTCACTTTGGCTTGCAATAGAGAAAACGTTCACACTCTTATACTTTTTCCGCTGCTCCAACTGTTCTCCAGCGATTTCTGCATCTCTACACCTTCACAAACGGCTTGAACTGATTGTTGACTGAAAAAGGGCGTAGCAACTAGCTGCGTGAAACAGTCTATAGCCCCTTATTTATAGCGCTGTGTTCTTATCGTAGTTTTTCAAAGTTTGTATTTTTGACGATTAAAACGAAAATGAATAAAGTGTTGAAGATAGTTTTTCATTAATAGGGAGACTATTTATCATTCTGGCATTTGAGGAGTTTCCATTGCAGAAAGCCACAGAATTTCAAAGTAGTCTTGTACTACCGTTAAGAAACTCTCGTTGTTTGACCACAAAGCAGGCGAATTAAAAAGTCCCTCTTTGGGGTGCACTACAATAAAGGCTTCTTTATTGTCATATATGCCAATCACCGTTTTGGGGTGACCCCTCAAAAATCTTATGTTGCCCAAAGGATTTTTTCTGCATAACTTTTCTGCAATTTCAACATCTTTTTCAGCTTCAGGTTTTTCAGCGAGAAGTCGAAACTTCACGCCCCTGCTCCAAGCTCTTTCAAAACTTTCAGCGAAGGCAACAGTCATGCCAAAAAAAAACCGTTTCCAAGGAAGATACAGGTCTACTTTTCTTTCAGAGCTTTCAATGGCCTCTTGTACTTTATTAACAAGCCTTTTTCCTTTTGGAATTATAACGAAGTGTGGGTTTTTGTATGTATCGGGTTTCTGTGGATTTTTTTCTTTAAATAAGCTAAGCAATATTTCAGTTTGCGCTTTTAACCCATCATACTCCATTTTCTTTTTTTCAAGCAGAAAAGCAATGCTTTTTTCAATAGGCACAGCTTTGAACTGCGCAGGATTTCCGATTATTTTCTCGATCAGGCCCTTATTTTGAAGTTTAGGTATCACTCGGTAGCTGTCGGGTTGTGATGTTTTTGTTAATTTGCTGATTGCTTTGGCGGTTAGGGTTTCGTATGTGCATAAAGCGAGATAAATCCTTGCCTCCAAGACTGTTAGGCCTAATTGGTTTAATATTTTAATTTCATTATTATTTGACTGCATTTTTAACTCTGCAATACTGTCATTTGGTGATTATAAGGGAAAAAACTTTCGGAATTATGTGGTGGAACCACATAACCCGTCTTAAATATTCACAAACTAGAAGCATGTGTTATAAAATTAAAGGAGAATAAGGAAGAATGTCTAAGAATAAATCTGCTATTGCGATTGCATTGTTTCTGATGGCAACTATTGCTGTTACGCTTATTGCTTTCTCACCAACGGCAAACGCCGCTGAATACTACTATACATCCTACGTTTACTGTGCTGTTACCCCTGACCTTGTCGGTGTCAACCAGGAAGTGGTGCTTGTCATGTGGACTGCAGACATGCCACCCGACATCGGTGAAATCTCAGGTGCTGTTGAAGGCGGCAGAGCTGCATGGTACGATGTGGGGTTTTACGTTACAGACCCTCAAGGGAACAAAGAAACCTTAACAATCGATAAGACCGATCCGGTGGGCGGCGGCTTCGTTATTTACACGCCTGATCAGGTCGGCACGTACACCGTTCAGGCTTGGTTCCCTAAAACGGAGAAGGACGATGGTACAAATCACAGGACTTATAGCGCCGCGGAAAGTGCTGAAATATCATTCACCGTGCAGGAGGAACCAGTGTCGCCATGGCCTGAATCACCTATTCCAACAGAGCCCTGGACTCGTCCAATAAATCAAGCAAGCAGAGAATGGTACGTTCTCGGAGGAAACTGGCTAGGAACAGCAGGCTTTATGGGTAGTGCAGCCTTAAGACCAGCAGGCACCTATGGAGGCACCACTGATCGGTTCGTTTACGGTCTAGGAACGGAAAGCGCTCACATACTTTGGACAAAGCCGTACTATGTCGGAGGTTACATGGACGAAAGATATGACGTCGTTGGATACCAGACTGGACACTATCAAGGCATGAGTTTCGAGGCGATTGTCATCAATGGAAAAATGTACTACACCCCCCGCGCAGACGCACATATGACAGAGGGCTATCTTGTCGTTGATCTTTACACAGGCGAAACGCTAGAATTCAGAAATAACACTATGCCGTCGAAAGCTCAGATATACAACTACGAGTCGCCTAACCAGCACGGAGGCTACGCATACCTATGGCAAACATCCGGCGTCACCCTACCTGAGGGCGATATCACCGAAACAGGAAAGCAAACTTGGCAGATGATTGATGCATATACAGGGAAATCTATATGCAAAATCGCCAACGTGTCAGCGACAAGTGGTGGCTTCTTCTTCTCGGTTGGCGGCGGCACTGAAGTCTACAGCAAAGACGGAAGCATACTCTACTACAACATTAATAATCTGGGAAACAGTACAAATCCCAACTACTACCTGCAGATATGGAATAACACCGATGTGGACACACTGATTGCGACACGAACAGGAACTACGGCTTGGCAGTGGAGGCCTTCGGGAGGAGGCTTCGGTGGAGGTCCAGGTCTACGTGCTGATTATTATGTGCATGACGGGAACACAGGCTTTTCATTGAACGTGTCAATAGCGAGCACCGTAGGCACTAGCGTCCGAGCCATTCGTGAGGGTGAATTCATAATCCTCGGAAACCAAGGAAGCAACGATGGAACCACTGTTGTTAAAGGTAAATTGCAGACTTTCAGCTTGGAAGAAGGAAGAGAAGGCCAAAAGCTGGATGAAGTTGAATTTGCGCCTCCGTCAACCGCAGGCAACGTCAGCGTCAGCTTAACCGGAGTGTATCCAGAAGATGGCGTCATCTGCTTTGAGGCTTCAAAAACGCTGAAACGTTGGGGCTACAGTCTTGACAATGGAGATCTGCTGTGGGAGAGTGATCCTGAGCCGCAGATGAACTATTACAGCATGTACGACAACTACTACAAGGGCATGTTGCTCAGCCCCAGCTGGGGTGGAGTGATACTTGCCTACAACATCACGACTGGAGACATCGTATGGAACTACACTGCCTCGAACGTGGGTTGGGAATCGCCTTACGGCAACTACCCCATCAACATCTTCGCCATCTGCGACGATAAAATCTACACGCTTACAGGTGAACACTCGATCTCTCAGCCAATGTACCGAGGTCCGAACTTGCGCTGCATCAACGCAACAACCGGCGAGGAAATCTTCAAAATACTTATGTTTTCAGCCAACGGCGGAGCTAGCCTCGGAGGACAGTACGCACAAATGGCAGACGGTCACATATTAGCCCTAAACTTCTTTGACAACGAGATATACTGCTTCGGCAAAGGCCCAAGCGCCACCACAGTCACCGCATCACCGAAGGTTTCAGTGCATGGAACAAGCGTAATGATAGAAGGCACGGTCACCGACCAGACTCCTACCGGCAGGCGCAACACTAATGAAATGTTTGACTTCAGCCTCAAAGGCACACCAGCAATATCCGACGAAGACCAAGCAGCGTGGATGGAGTACATGTTTATGCAGCAGGTAAGACCAGAAAACGCGAAGGGCGTGGAAGTTATCTTGGAGACGCTTGATCCTAACGGCAACTTCTACGAGATCGGCAACGCAACCAGCGACATAAACGGTAACTTCGCCTACATGTTCACTCCGGAAGTTCCGGGTGAATACCAAATCTTAGCTAGGTTTGCAGGGTCCAAAGCATACGGCCCCTCATACGCATCAACCTATCTAGGTGTAGATGAAGCGCCGCAGGCTACGCCTACACCGACTCCTCCGCCGCCATCGATGGCTGACACCTACATTGTGCCTGCAACGGTTGGCATAATCGTCGCAATCATAGCAGTCGGGCTAGTACTTGTGCTGATGCTCAGAAAAAGATAAGCGCACAGCAAAAACTAAACAATCTTCCCCCAATTTTTTTCGGGGTCACTATTGGAAGTCATTGAAAAGGAGAAAACACAATAGGGACCGAGTGGGCTCTGCGAAAAATTCAGCTTACAGCGTCAGCTGTTGGCGATTGCAACTATTCTCCTAAAATTCTGTTTGCAGAGCCCCGGCAAACCCTCCCCTTGGTCATGTACCTTTTCTTTTGCCGCTTGCCTTCCTGTTCCTTTTGCACGTTTACTTTAGAGATTTCGAAATGTGTTTTTTCTTCTTGCCCCATTTTCTGATCAAGCATTTTCACGGTAGAGTTACCGTGTGGAATGCATATTCTTTTTTAAACAGGATGCTCCTCGTTATGTTTACCGTCAAGAGTAGTTTGGTAAAGTAGAATGCAAGCCGTTCTGTCGTTCCTTAAGAAGCATGAGAATACGCTGTTGAAGTTGTTGCCGTTAATGGCTTTTGCCGTGCCGCTTTTGTGGCTGTATCTGCTGGACGCAGGCTCTTTTGAATTGATGTGGAAAGGCAGGACTTTCCAGCTGTTTTTCTTGTGGCTGATAGCTTTAGAGTTGATTCTCGGCTGGGACAGCCTCCAGCCAAACCGCGTAACCACAAGGTTTTCCGCCAAGACGCTCGCGTTCACTGCCGCGCTCCTGCTTCCTACGATGTACGTGGTATTCGCTAACTATCTGGGATTGAACACAGCCATTGCAGAAGCGTCGCGGCAAAGCGGCATCACATGGTGGGATTCAATGGCGCTCTCAACCGAATACCTAATCTTCACCGCGCTCTTCTGCGTCATGGTCTACCTGCAGTTCGGAAAAAAAGGGTTAAAGGACTTCTCGGTTCCCGCCGTATTCCTCGGCATAGTCGGAGCCCTGTACACAATCGACAACGTCTTCCCCTATGGGCAATTCACCCCGTTCCAGCTGCTCGTCCCCACCACAGCCAACCTCGCAGCCTCCGCGCTTAACCTGATGGGCTACCAAACAAGCTTAACGACCGCAGGCGCCATGCCACGCTTAACCGCAACAGACCCTGCGAATCCCATGCGAACAGCCACGTTCGATATAGCGTGGCCCTGCGCAGGCATCGAAAGCTTGCTCATATTCACCGTCGTGGCTCTGTTGTTCCTTAAGCGGATGCAGATCGGCTGGAAAGCCAAAATAGGATATTTCGCGGTGGGCGCGGCAGTCACCTACAGCATCAACATCCTGAGAATAGCCACCATATTCACAATAGGAATGAACGGCGGAGACGTGCAAATGTTCCACTTCTACTACGGCCCGCTGTACTCAATCGCGTGGATCGTGTCGTATCCCCTGCTGATTCTCGGAAGCCAACTTCTATGGCGAAAAATCGCCGGCAAAAACTCTCCCGCGGCTAAGAAACCTCAACCGCCTCAGCCAAACCCCGCTTAACCAGAATCTTCGCGTTCTCAACAGGCACAGACCCAACGTCCTCAGCCAAAAAAGGTCCATAAGTCTTCATGTCCGCACCTATCACCGCCGGGATATCCTTCAGAAACCTCAAAGTAACCCGTTTGTTGGGTTTGCGAGCCTCAGTCACGGCTACCTCCGAAACTTGGCCCTGCAAAAGCTTCTTGGCAAAACTGCGGTACGCTTCGACCAAAGAAACAACGCCTTCACCTAACTTGGCTTCTTCAGCCGCCAGCAAATCGGAAGGCACCTTCTGGTTTTCCGTGAGCAACCTGATCAGCTTTCTGTACCGCGCCCACACTAACTCGTCAACCATACGCTGCACCTGCGTCATCTCACGCTCGAGAAGCCGCGTCTTCACGCCTTTCTTGTCAAGCATCCTGCTCTCTTCCCGAATTCTCTGCACGTAATCCGCCAAGCGCGCATAAAAATCCGAAGATAACCGTCCCAACTCGTCGTTTTCGACCTCAAACCGCCATGCAGCAAAAAGTTCTTCATACATGCTTAGTTCGCCACCTCAGCTCTACCCCTGCAAATAAGCAGCACAGCCGCGGCTGTCGGAACCTCCACGGTTTGACGCTTGTAAGGACCCAACACGCTTCCCCCCAACCTAAACTTTGGCGCATCAGAGACAGACACTTTCACCGCGCCCTCTTTAAAGGCTACTGCCTCCTCAAACGGATTAAAATCAGCAAGGTGAGTGGCGGGAAATTCGACCTTCCGAAAACCCGTTTTACCGTGCAGAGTGCCGTTCATCCTGATCAGCCGGTGCGTGTCCGTGGTGACAACCGTGTCAATCTTTGAGGATTCAAGGTCTTTCACGTACTCAGCCAGTTTCCTCCAAGTCCCGACGCTTACGCCTTTAACGCTGCTCCACCTGCCTTCCTCAATGCAACGCTTCAGAATCAACTCTCTGTTACGCAATATCACCGCAGAGTTACTTTTGACCCCAGCGTCTATCAAATCCTCCTTTGTGGCGTTCAAAATGAAATTTCTAAGCCCCAGTTTCAGTCGTCTGTTCCACCCAAAATCATGCAAACTAAAACTGCGGGCACGCCGCCGCTTTGCCGACCTGCCTTTTGCTTCGTCACCGCCTAACACGGACAGCCCTAGTCCAGTAATGTAATCCACGATTTCCTTACGAGCCATGGTATCCAGCGTCTTAACCGCTTCGTTCTCGACGTGAACGTGATACCCTCGGTGACCAGAAAAAAACACGCTTACTTCGCTGTCGGAAAACCCAAAATCCACGCTCAACATATCAATGAGCTTAATGGTTTCTTCTTTCGCGGACTCCAGACAAACTTCGCAGGGCCACGTTTTGGCGTCAAACTTTTGGCCCTCACATGCCGGGCACGCTTCAGGCGTGATGCCTTTTCCGCTGAAACCGCACTTGGCGCAGGTCCATTCATCGTGGAGTTTGTCACATGATGTGGGGATGTGGTCAGCGTCTATGTCAAAAACCAAGTCGGCGCCAAGCCAGCCCTTCTTATCCATTTCAGCAGCGGGATTTTCGTAGTAAGCACAAGAACGATAAACATCCGATGGAACCCTCTCGCCGAGAAACAACTTAAGGTCGTTGATGCGCGCGAAAATCTGGTGCCGCAGCATGATGCGTTCTTTAAACAGAAGAAAACCGAGTTCCCTCTGACCAAGCGAAGCAGGAGAAGGAATGACCGTGGACGGGTCGCTGTAGAATTCAGAAAATGTGCCATAAACGAAGTCTCTGGAAGCCTCATTCACCCTGTCTTTGCCCCTGCTTAATCGCATAAATGATTTCACGTACCCAAATTTAACCCTTAACCTCTCGCCCAGCATTCAATGTGTTAAAGCCCTAGCACCTTTCGCCAGCCATCAAAAACGTGCAAGGGATTAAAAGCAACTCCGCCGAAGGAAAGCACGGCCATCATGAATATAAGCCAGAGCAAAGTGAATTCCCGCTCTTTTTTCTGCTGAGGAATTAACGCGTAAACAAAGAAGAAAGGCAGATACCAAATTTGAAAGTAAGGCATCGTAAAACTGGGCGCTAAGATGAAGAGTGCAGATATGGAAAGTAGAGGGTTCCGCTTAAGCATGTAAACTGCAAAAAGCAACGTCACAGAGAGAGTTAACAGCACCGCAAACGACTGCGTCGCCCAAGGTAGTTGCGAGTGGGAGCTAAAGGCGTTTACGCCATTCAACACGAAGTCGGACCTTGCGCTTAACAGAAAGGGCGCGCTTAAAACAGCTGTGAACCCGCTGATCGCCGCCAGACCCGCAGCGGCGACGACGGTCTTGTTTCTTATTATGCTTGAGAGTTTGTGCTTCTCAAAAAGCTTCAACACGCCCATTATTATGAGGGGGAACAAGAAAATGGCGGGTTGATACTTGAAAGTTACCGAGAGCGCCATGAACAGAAGAAAATAGTCGTACCGTTCAGCGAAGTAAAAAGGTAAAGCAATTAAGGAGAATAGGAACGGAACAGCATCAAACATTCCGTTCGCTGAGTAAACGATTAGGGGAACGTATAATGTGTAAACGCCAACAAGCTTCAGCAAGGGAAAAATTTTTTGTTTCCAAAAGTTCAGGAGAAAATAGAGCAGGCTCAAGTGGGAAAACACGAGGAAAACAGCGATTTCCGTTTTGAAAACCAAAACCTGGTCCACGCCGCTTTGAAGCAAGAAACCCAAGGGGAGAAACATCAGGACGCTGCCTAACGGGTAAAGATGCGGCATCTGAGGCCACGTTACAAACTTGTAATATGAGTTGTCAGCGTCGGCTAATGTTCCGAGGGGAGTGTCAAAAATCGAAAAGCCAACTTTTGTAAACAAGGTAGCTGAATACGGATGCCGCGCGTGGTCCGTATACCAGTTTTCGAACGTCGCCAATGGATTAGTGTTCACTGCAAGAAGGAGCAGCCACAATACTAGGGACAGCAGAACCAAAATCAACAGTATACGACGCGTTTTCAGGCTCAAAAACTCCCCGTTGTGCACATCAGCCCGAAGCACGGAGGCCTTGTGGAGAGCAGGTTTCAGCATCAAAAGCGTGACAGCTCCGAGGCTGAAAAAGAACAGGATTTTGGCGGAAGTGGTAAGCCACGAAAACGGAAAAAGAACCAGTGGCTTCTGAACCGAGGCTGTAAAATGAACTTGGGTTGCCTCCGTCGCGTTGGTGAAGAAAACCGCGTCGTAATAGTCGGTGGCAGCCGTAAACGAGTAAGACATGTCCGCTGCTGACATCGTGGAGTACTGCGTGCCGTTGTAGGTCTGTATTGAAAAGTTGAAAGGCAAACTTGGCGCTTTATGGAATGAGACGGAAATGTTCGCGCCTTCTTGGAAAGAACCTAAACCGTATCTTAACATTTCCTGCGGTGTTAATCTGAAGGAATCATCGATGATAACCCGAGTTTCTTTTTCGTCCGTGGGCACGGAGTATAGGCTAACAACAGCAAGAACTATGCTAAAGGTGAGCAACAACAAAGCGGTGAGAAGAAGAAATTTTTTTACTGCGTTCTGCTTCATTGAAATCTTCCCCACGTTAAAGACGCTTCACGTTGGTTGTATTCGAAAGCATATGTTCCATGTCGTTATTTTAATTTCGTGTGAAAGGGAAGTTTAGCCGTTGGCGCTGCGCTATCTTCGTCCGTGCAGTGTTGCTTTAAAAACGTAGGAAATGTAACTCTGAATCTCTGTCAGCGAAAGCTTGGACTTTCCACGTTTTCTGTTCACAAACGATATTGGGGTTTCTTTGATGCTGAAATTTCTGGAAAGGGCTTGCCGTAGGGTTTCGATTTGAATTTCGTAGGTTTGGCTGTGCAGGCTCCTGATTGCGGCTCGTATAAATTTGGTGGAATAGCAGCGGAAGCCGCTTGTGCAATCGTGAAGTTTCAATCCAACCAAAAATTTAGCTACAAGATTTGCGGTTCGACTGATTATTTTTCTTGTCCATGACCACCCAGTTATTTTGCCGCCTCTGCAGTACCTGCTTCCAATCACTATGCCGCACCCAGTTTGCATCTTCGACAACAGCGCCGGTATGGTTTTAGGATTATGCGAATAATCCGCGTCCATGGTCATAATAAATTTCGGCGGGAACCTTAGGGACAAAAAAATTTTGAAGCCGTCTGTTATGGCGGTTCCTAACCCGCGTTTTTCGGGTCTGACGCAGAGAATTATGTTGCCGTATTTTTTCTGCAGGTTCTTTACGACATCCGCGGTCCTATCAGGGCTAGAGTCATCTATAACCAGGATTGAGGTTTCAAGCGGAAGAGTTTCGATTTCATCAACCAAGTTTGCTATGTTTTCCGCTTCACGGTACGTCGGGAGAATTACACCCACATCTGAAATTCCCCCCAGAGCACCCGTTAACTGATAGGACATTAGAGCCACTTATTCTATAGCGGTTGCGGTGAATTAATAAATTTTAAGAAAAAAAGTTGACCCGGAATGGATTTTGATGGGCCAAAGTGGGCTATCGCTTCAGCTTACGCCTATAATAAGCCAGAGGGTGACGAACCCAACGGCACAAAGCATCTTGATTCACGCAAACACCGTGAGTCTGCAAAGTCGCGCATTGGGGCGGTGTATACCTTGTTCTGGAACCTCTTTCTCCGGCTATGTGCTCGATTTGATATCGCGTCAGTCTTTCGTTATAATCTGAAAAACTCTTGAACAACTCAGTCACCTTTTCAGGAGGCATGCCGATGCTTACGAGAAAAGAAGTTAGGGTGAATCGACCCACATGTGAAAGGTGATGTCCTTTCGACACTGATTCCTGAAGGGCTACGATGCAGGGTGGAAAAGCTAATTGCGAAACAACCTTGGGGAAGCCCTCCATTTCCTCCTGTCCAATCCTTTCTTTGGCTAATTCTAGTATCTGTTCTGCTATCTCCGTTATTTTCTCTGGAAAAATTGGAAGTTCGGTTGCGTCCAGTCTTGTTTCAATGCGTCTTCGGACCTCTTCTTGCAGCAGTCTTGCAACATTTTTCTGGTTTAGGTAAACTTTTCCGTTCGCCAAAACGCGGTTTACCAGCTTCCACTTCATGTCCCGCAAATGGGCAGTGTTCCGCAAATAGTCAGGGAAGCTGAGCGCGAATTCGAAAGGTATCTCAGAGTTTCTGTTTAGCCCAAGATTCCATCCGAAGTCCTGTGCAATCGTCATGATTCTCTCTCGAGTTTCAAATTGCATGTCGCTGAAAGCTTGTTTTGCTTCGGCTAGAGCGTAACGTTTCTTGATGAAGGAGTTCTTGGTGGCTATCGCCAACATAATTGCAACAGGAAAAGAAGGGATTTCCACGTAGTTTTCACGTTTCTCGCCAACGGAGACAGATACAATTGCGTTTTTAACCCTTTCTTCAGCGCGGATGAGAACCTGCGCCATCTCAGGATTTACCAAATCTTCAATTTTCAAACCTATCTTTTTCATGTGCTCAGCGGTTTCTCTCAGAAAAGGGTATTTCGCCAAATCGTTTTGAGTGAACCGTACCGTTTCCATCTGCATGTTAGATCATTATTCGGTTTCGATTCTTGGCGCGAGGAAGAAAGTCAGTTTTCCCTCTTTCGTCTGCTGGAAGTCAATTCTCACGGGCATGTCACTTGAAAACTCAAGCGTTGCAATGTCAGAAGTGGCGGAAGCCGCCTTTATGATTTCAGACAAGTAACTTAGGCTGAAAGTCGCTTTCGAATTTTCTTTCACTTCCAAATCCAACAGAGCATCGCTTCCCTTTTGAAGAGTAATAGTCGCGCCCATGAGGTCGCCCGAAGCGTTCAAAACCAGCTTCTCGGCATCCGCCTCTATCCGCACATGGTCACTTACAAGCTGAGCGTCTTCAATCGCTTGGCTCAGCCCATGCGTGGTGGTTTTGGCTTTTATGTTGAAGGCTATTTTAGGTGTCGGAACTTCCTCTTCTGATGCTTCAAGCGTGGGCATGGTGAAGTTACGACTGTATTTCCCTGTTATTTTGATTTGCAGACGCCCAGTTTTATCGTCAAGAGATAGTTCCACCGCCTCGTCCTTGCCAGCGCGTTTAAGAAGTTTCAGCAACTCGCTTATGTTTATGCACATTTTTGAGGGTGATTCACAATCGTATTCTTCAAAGATTGTTTTAGGCCATTCAAAATCGATCATGGCAACCCTGGACGGATCCATCGCGCGCAGTTTCAAACCTTCAGGTTCAATCCTGAAGGTAGCTTCATCCACAAGAATGGAGATTGCAGTGGTCATGTCTCTCAGGAGCTTAGCGTCAGATACTTTAAGCTTAAACATTCCCTTTTTCCTCTCTTTTAATGCTACACGGTAAAGTATTAAAGATTTTCACAGTAAAGCACGATGCTCACAGATAAAAATATTCTTGAAGAAACCTGCGCTTCGGAAAGCGTTCTATCAATCAGCGCGCCCCGCAAGCAATCAAAGCTTCTACCCAACGCAGTCTATTCTGAAGTTAAGATAATACGAACAGCATCTCAAGCTGAAACCTCATCTCTTTCCAGCTTTTAGACAGGTGCAGGCGTAATCTTCGAGAGCAGACAGGCAGCGCTCAGACCGCAAAAATGGACGGTAACGTTTATTACCTAAGTTTGTCATTGCTAAAAGACGCGAAGCGGAAATACAATGGGACACCGAAAACAACACGCGCCAAAACATGGTTCACTCGCCTATCTGCCTAGGAAACGCGCCAAAAAACCAGTCGCGCGAATCCGCTACTGGCCAAAACTAGACGCGGATACGCCTAGACTCTTAGGCTTCACAGGTTACAAGGCAGGGATGACCTACATCTTCACCATAGAAGACCGAAAACGCAGTCCCAACTTCGGTCAAGAGGTCGTGCGTCCCACCACGGTAATAGAAACTCCCCCAATCCTTATAATCGGCATACGTACTTACACAAAAACCCTATACGGGCTTAAGCATTTAACAGAAGCATGGATGAAAGACCCTCCATCAGACCTTGAACGCGCTCTTGTCTTACCCGAAAACTTTGATACAGATAGCATGCTTCAAAAGCTTCAAGACAACCTCGACAAAACAACCAACATACGCGTTATCACGGCAACACAGCCTAAACAAACCAGCATAGCCAAAAAGAAACCTGACATAACCGAAATCGAAATCGGCGGCGCAACTATCTCGCAGCAACTTGAATACGCAAAAACGCTTTTGGGAAAGCCAGTAACCGCTGAAGAAGTTTTCAAAGAAGGACAATATGCAGATACAGCTGCCATAACAACAGGCAAAGGCTTCCAAGGGCCTGTTAAACGTTGGGGCGTCGCCATACTCCAGCATAAAGGCAGAAAAACCAAACGCGGCGTCGCCACGCTAGGTCCCTGGAACCCTCATCACGTTATGTACTCGGTTCCACGCGCAGGTCAAATGGGGTATCACCAGCGAACAGAGTACAATAAGCGCATCCTCAAAATCGGGAAAGACGGCAAAGAAATCACCGTTAAAGGCGGCTACATCCGCTACGGCCAACTAAAAGGACCATACCTCCTCATAGAAGGCAGCATACCAGGCCCAGAAAAACGCCTCATACGCATACGCCAACCCGCCCGACCCCCAAAAGAAACGCCTGAAACCCCGCCGCAAATCACTTACACGTCAATAGAATCAACCCAAGGAAAATAACGGAGACTAACCAATGCCCGCCAAAAAAACCGCGCAAATCTTCAACCTCCAAGGAAAATCCACCGGCACAACTGCGCTCCCAGCAGTTTTTGCGACTCCATTAAGACCAGACGTCATAAAACGTGCAGTTCTCGCCATCCAATCCAGCAGAATCCAACCGCAAGGACGAGATCCAATGGCGGGAAAAAGAACCAGTGCAGAATCCCGCGGAACAGGCATGGGCATATCGCGCATTCCACGCGTGAAAGGCGGAGCAGGACGAGCAGCGTTAGCTCCCAGCACGGTTGGCGGAAGACAGCCTCATCCCCCAAGGTCTGAAAAGAAGATAGTGAAGCGCATTCCCAAAAAAGAAGCCCAACTTGCTTTACGTTCAGCCATTGCCGCTACGGCATCCAAAGAGGCTATTGCTTCAAGAGGACATCGAATCGAGGATGTTCCGGAATTTCCCTTGATAGTTACGGACGCGATTGAGAAGCTGACGAAAACCAGTGAGTTGGAAGCCGCGCTTACAAATTTGGGTGTTTTATCGGACCTCTACCGTGTGAAGGACAGCCGAAAAATTCGTGCGGGAAAAGGCACGCGCAGGGGCAGAAAAATGAAGCACGCTGTAGGTCCACTCATCGTGGTTGCTGAAAACAAAGGCGTTTTTAACGCGGCAAGCAACCTTTTAGGTGTAGCTGTTGCCAAGGTGAATGATCTTAACGCAGAAATGTTGGCTCCAGGTACTCATCCGGGCAGGTTGACGTTATGGACGAACGGGGCAATTGAACAGTTGAATAAGCTTTATGGTGGAGACGAAGCATAATGGATCCTAATGACGTTATATCTTATCCGTTGATGACGGAATCCGCGAGCCTCATGGTTGAGCGGGATAACAAGCTCATGTTCATAGTTAATCTCAAGGCTGGCAAGAGTGACGTGAAAAAGGCTGTTGAGCAGCTTTATGAGGTGAAGGTGGACAAGGTCAATGTGCTTATATCACCTCACGGAGAAAAGAAAGCTTTCGTTAAACTTAAGCCGGAGTTTAAAGCATCGGATGTTGCTATCAAACTCGGCATCTTGTAAAATTTGTATGGAGACATGATTAATGGGTAAACGAATTCGGGTTCAAAGACGTGGGCGCGGCGGCTCAACCTACCGAGCTTCCACTCATAAGCGGGTTGCTCCTGCCAGGTATCCAGTGGCAATTACTCTTCAAGAGTCTTTTGAGGCTTCCATTAACGGCGTTATTGAGGCGCTTGTTCATGACCCGGGACGCGGAGCGCCTTTGGCGTTTGTACGTTTCGAGAACGGTGAAACATGCTACACCATAACTTCTGAAGGCGTTCATGAGGGTCAGCAGATCAGCTTGGGCGGAAAGGCTCCAGCGGAAGTGGGCAACATTATTCCTTTAGGAAAAATTCCTGAAGGCACTTTGGTCTGCGACCTCGAGCTTCGACCGGGCGACGGCGGAAAAATGGCACGGTCTTCCGGCGCTTACGCAACGGTTGTAGGTCATACCCCGCAAGGCACTATGATTAGATTGCCTTCTGGCCGCACGCGGTACATTAACGACCGCTGTATGGCAACAGTAGGCGTGGTTGCTGGCGGAGGGAGAACTGAGAAGCCTTTCCTTAAAGCGGGAGAAAAATTCCATCTGATGAAAGCGAAAGGACATAAGTATCCGAGGACTCGTGGAAGAGCTATGGTTGCTGCTGTGCATCCGTATGGTAGCAGCAAGAGAAGCGCGCGTAAAGGAACCACGGTTTCTCATGGTGCACCACCAGGACAAAAGGTCGGGTTAATCGCGGCTAGGGGCGCCGGGCAGAAGAAGAAGCGAAGAACAAGATGACAGAACGTTTATAGAGTTTGAAGAATTTAACGTTAAGGTGAAGAAAAATGCCGAAAGAATTCATGTATCGCGGGCACAACCTGGAAAGTTTGTTAGGTCTGTCTATGGACGAGTTCATTAATTTGCTTCCTTCGAGGCAAAGGCGAAGCTTGCTGAGAGGGTTGACTCCTGAGCAGCGAATACTGCTGGAGAAGACGCGTGAAGCCAAAGAGGCGCAGAAAAGAGGCGAAGAGGTTTCGGTGAAAACTCATGTGCGTGACATGATTATTCTGCCGGAGATGGTTGGAATGTTGATTCAGGTGCACAACGGCAAAGAGTTTCTCCGTGTGGAGATAAAGCCTGAGATGATTGGGCATTACTTGGGCGAGTTCGCCGTTACAAACAAGCCGGTTAGGCATGGCACTCCCGGTATCGGTGCGTCACGGTCTTCGATGTACGTGCCATTGAAATAGGCTGCCCCGTCTTCTTTTCCTTCTTTTGGTTAGCTCCCATAATCATGCGTATAGTGATTGCTTGCTGTTTTCGATTTAGCCTTAAATGCTCGGCGGCTGCCCATCTCTCCTCTCAATAGCTTGAAACGTGTTGCGGATAGACCCCCTCTATAGTTTTCTGCATTGATTGGCTATTAGGATCCTAATAGGTGGGCTGTTCTAGAACCATGAGAGGGTGCCGTTCTTCTTCGCTGTCCGGAGGCACCACGAATAAACGAAGTAACCAAGAGGCAAAATAACCGCGCACATTAGAACCAGAATCAGCAGGTCAGGCAGAATAGTCTGTAAAGTTGCGCCTGTTAACACTTGTCGGATGGTTGTGAAAAAGTAGTATTGCGGAACAAAGTACGAAATCACCTGCAATGCCTGAGGCATAACTTGAGGGGGAAAGAGCACGTTTCCGAAAAGGTTCGTGGCGATGGTTATTACAGTCGTTACGGGGTCGCCTTGCTTGGTTAAAATCAAGATGCCTGCACCAATCATGCTGAACCCGATGAAAGTCGAGATCCCCAGAGCAACAACAAGCACTGTTCCAACTATGTTCACACTTAAGACCACTCCGAAGGCAAAGACGCCGACGGCGAGGTAAATGGCTATGACTAGGGTGCTCCAGATGAAACCCCACATGCTGCTGCCAACTATGAACGTGACCAGTCCAGTGGGGGAGACCAGCACTTCCTCCAGTGACCAAGGGTTAATTGTTTTCTGCACCAGCGTGAGGCTTTGGGATAGGTATGTGTTAAACGCGATTCCAATCAAAAGGTAAGTGGTGAAGCTTATGTGGTAGCTGTTGAGGACGCTCTGCATTTGTGCGTTTGAGCCTAGAAACGCGTAAGACAAGGCGCCGAAGAGGGCGCTCAGAACGCTGAGAAGAATGTTGGTCTTGTACGTTGAAAAGGACAGTATGTCCCGTTTCATAAAGAAGTAGATTTTATCCAGTTCCTGCAGCAACGTCACTCCGAAATCCCCCTCCCGGTCAACTCGATGAATGCGTCCTCCAATGTGGGCTCCTCCTGTTTGAAGTTGACAATCTTGATTTTTTCTTTGAAGAAGAAATCTAAAATTCCTGGCAAAGCGTCCACGTTCTCCAAGCGCAGCCGCAGATGAGTCTGACCGAGCACGGCATCCTGAACGTCAGCAGCTAAGCTAGCGACGCCGTCCACGCCTTTCAACGTGTTGACCTGCTCAGGTGACATGTTTTTTACGATTACATCCAAAACCTCGCTTTTCTTCACCATGTTCTTTAGCGCGTCTGGAGTGTTTAATGCGATAAGTCGTCCTTTTTGCAGGATAGCTATTTTGTCGCATATCTGCGCAGCTTCCTCAATGTAGTGCGTCGTGTAAAGCACTGTTTTGCCCGCTTTCTTGCTTAGGTCGTTTCGTATGAAGTCCCGTATGCTTCGGGAAGACACCACGTCCAAGCCTGTTGTGGGTTCATCTAACAGCAGAATCGGGGGATCGGGAAGCAAGGCTCGGGCCAAGGCGAGTTTCCGTTTCATGCCGCCTGAATATCTCTGGAAGACTTGAAAGGCGTTGTCTTTCATGCCGATGAGGTCCAGAACGTTCATTATTCTGTCTCTTCTGCCGCTTCTTGGAACGTTGTAGATGGAAGCGTAAAATTCCAAGTTCCCGTAGCCCGTGAGCCTCCAGAAGAAACCCCGTTCGCCCACGCTGAAAATGGTGCCTATTGACCGCTTCACCTGCATCTGCTGCTTCACCACATCGAAACCGTTAACAGAAGCTGTTCCCTCGTCGGGCGGCAGCAAAGTGCACAGAAGTTTTACCAAAGTGGTTTTGCCCGCGCCGTTGCGCCCTAGCAACCCAAACAGTTCGCCTTTTCGGATTTTCAAGTTTAAATGGTCAACGGCAGTCACAGTTCTCTTTCGCTGGAAGAAGGAGGTTCGCCTTTCAGGACTTCTGATTTTAGACGTGTATGTTTTAGTTACGTTGTGTGTAACTATGGCATAGTCGTCAGACGCCTTCAACCTTTAGTCCCACAGAAATATTTTCTCAGTATGATCCCTCACCGTCGGCATTTTCAGGCTTCAAAAACCAAACATTGAGGGTTTCTTTTCCTTAGTGTTTTCGTCGTGGCCGTCTTCTTCGGATATGTGGTGAGCTACGTGGATTCCTAAGCCCGTGGCGGCGCCAGCGGAAAGCCCGAGCAGAAGATTATTGAGCCAGACATACTGGGACGCGTTTAGCAACGCCAAAATTACGAGTACGTCGAAGCCTATTGAGATGGCGAGGTAGCCGTAGCACCATGTTTTCATGCTTGTGCCGCGAGGCTGGTTTATGCCGATGCCGACCAGCACGCCGAACATTATCAGAAAGCCCACCAAAGCGTAAACCCAATCGAACATAACTTTCACCTTTTCACGGTTGGGTACCTTCTTGTCCGCGCGGGTTTAATAGCTTATCTGCTTGCCGCCTGATTTTTCCTTCGTCTGAATTAATGCAGATTTTGCTTCTGAAACCGTTAACTATTTTACCGAACTGCACATGTAATAGGTTTCTAAGTTGGTGGTTGCGGTAACAAAATTTGATGAAGGGCAGTGTCATAAATGGGCTCTTCTGTTGCGCGAAAGACGGGAGAAACTGAATAGAATTCCGTCTGCAATAGACAAGGAAGATTTCAGCGCGGCAAAGCGCTTGTTCTCTGAAGTTTTCCGCGGAGTCTCAGGTGGGAAACACGCTGACCCTGGGATGGCGGGGTCACTCTTGTACCACATGGCGATGGTAACCAAAATGGAAACGGAAACGCGTTTTCTCCTCAAAGAATTAGGCGCGGACACGCCTGACATCGCGGAACATTTAGAGCGGTTCTACAGCGACTTCGTTTCCGACATAAGTGAGCTTACGGCTACAATTGTGCCGGTGAACGTGAACCCGCGGGAGGCGGACACCAAAGCAAGTTTGAGCACCGACGAAAAAATCGTCTTGTTCAATAAGTTAAATGAACGAACCAAGGCAGTAGAAGGCTTGCTTAGCGCAGAGAATCCGGAAGCAATGGAACAGTTAGAAGGTTTATTTGAGGATTGGGCGCAACACGTTGCGGAAATGCGTTTGCGGCAAGAGTACGAAACCATCAAAGGCTTTCTAGTAACCGCGGAGTTGGCCAAAACGGTGGGCATACCCGGTCTTCGGGATGCAATGAAAAAGGTGCAAGAAAAGTTCGGTGAAGAAACCGTGCGCATCGCCCTTAACGTGACTCTCAAAGTTGGAATGCGCAGGGAAAAGCTGCAGACCATAATGTTGAGCGACCATTTCATCCGTTACACGATGAGCGTTGAGAGCTTGGATGGGCGCATGCAGTTTTTTAACTGTCCAATTTTCGGCAGCCACAAGTACATTGCTGAAAAAACAGGCGTAAACGAGGCGGTGGCGTCTCTTTTTTGCCGTCATTTCTGTTACGCCCACGCGAAAGCTATGTTGAACACGGTTCTTCCTTTCACTTTTGCGCTTTGGCAGCCTCAACGGATGGCTACCGACGGAAAATGCGAGTTCTACCTCAAGCTCGCGTACTCACCTACCACACCAAAATCGGAAAAGTATGTGCCGCTTGTAGTTTCGTGGAACCTCACTCGAAAATGCAATTTGAAATGCCCGCATTGTTACATAAACGCCACCACACAGGAACTTAAAAATGAATTAACCACTGAAGAGTCAAAAACCCTCATAAACCAAATCTGCGAAGTCAGCAGACCGCTTCTTATCCTAAGCGGTGGCGAACCTCTTTTGCGTCCTGATGTCTACGAGCTTGTCCGCTACGGCGCCTCAAAAGGTTTGAAGATGGGGCTGGGAAGCAACGGCAGCCTTATTGATGCCACCGCCGCAAAAAGGCTCAAGAACGCGGGCATAGAAACCGTTTCCATCAGTTTGGATTCGCATATTCCGGAGCAGCATGACGAATTCAGGGGCGTGCGAGGTTCATGGGAAAAAGCTGTTGGCGCCATCAAAGCCTTGCAGGAGAACGGCGTGCTTGTCCAAGTAAACACGACATTGACTCAGCAAAACTACGACCAAATCGATGACATTATGTCGCTCGCTGAAAACCTTGGCGTAGAAAACTTCCACCTATTCTTTCTGGTGCCTACAGGGCGAGGCGTGAAAATGGCCGACATATCCCCTGCTAAATACGAAAACATGATTAAAACAACCTTCGCAAAGGTTGCTAAGCACAAGCTTAACGTGCGGCCTTCATGTGCGCCCCAATTCATGCGGATTGCGAAGGATATGGGTCTGGACATGAGTCGTTGGATTCGAGGCTGCCTCGCAGGATTATACTACTGCCGCGTGTACCCAAACGGCGACATCACTCCATGCCCGTATCTCCCAATCAAGCTGGGCAACATCCGCGAGGAATCCTTCAAAGAAATATGGTTCAATTCAGACATGTTCAAAACCCTGCGCAACTTCGACGCCTTGAAAGGCAAATGCGGCATATGCGAACACCGCGCTGTATGCGGGGGCTGCCGCGCACGGGCATATGGGCTTTCAAGCGATTTCATAGACTACTGCGGCGACCTCCATGAACCTGCAGAGTTAAAAGGGGACTATTTGACTGAAGACCCGTGGTGTGTTTATCAACCAAAGAAGCCACGCTGAGACGCAGCAGTTTTCCTGAGCAACACGGGCAATGCAACGCTACCGTTTTAATGCTTCACTCTTATGGCAGCTTTCACATGTTTTTCTTTCGGAAGCCTGGCAATCTTTATTTTAGCTTTGCTCAGTAGTTCTTTCACTGCTTTTTGTGCCTCGGCTTTGGTTTGGAATGCTTCTTCAAGCTCTATCCACGGCAAGCTTTCGTCAATTTTTATCCATGCCGAATACATTTGGGTTTGCACTCCGAACATGTCGCAAAATTACTTTTCAGGTGTTAGCGATTAAAACGCTTGTGAAGTTGTAGTGTGGATTCGAAATACCTGTTAGAAAGTTATTTAAGCGATATTCAGCTTCTCAATTAAAAGTCAGGAGTGCAAGTTGAAGTGGTATTTGGCAGCCCACATGCACACATGCGATTAGAGAGGTGCCTGTGGATGGCTGAAAACGAACAACAGCTGCGAGGGGAAAAATATGAAAGTAGCCTACACTTTCCATCGTCAATTCGACGCCCTTCCAGCGCCAAGCATCACATCACGATATTGCCCTAAACCCTTTAACTGCATGCCGAAACCCTTTTTCTCAATTTCCTTGACTTCCCGTTTGTTCCCTTCTGTGCCCTTTGATGTAACCATTTTCGGGAGGCGATAATTCTTGTCCCACGACGATATCTCAAAGAGTTTTGTTAGACTGCTTAAAGAAACGTCACTGGCGTACATTTTCGATATTGGCGGGTTACTCGCCGGGTTCATGGTTGCAACTCAGTTTGGGATCTTCGCAGAAGCAGGCTGGGTTATAGCGGTTTACCCCGCCATATTGAGCGCGAAAGGGGTTATAGGCGGCTTGCTCAGCGGTCGCTTAAGCACGGCTTTGCACCTCGGCACTATTCACCCCCGTTTTTTTGGGAACACAAAAAGTTTTTACAAGCTTTTTGAAGCTTTGGTTGTAATAACCTTGGCTACAAGCGTAGCAATGAGCAGCATCGCCATTGTTTTCGGAACCTTGTTTTGGGGAATAACGTTTGCCTATTTCCCCGCGATTTTATCCGTTGTGATGGCAACCATGGCTATTGGTCTACTTCTTTCTCTGATAACCATAAAAGTGTCTTTTGTTTCGTTCAAGCGAGGTTTAGACCCAGACATCGTGGTCTATCCAATCATGTCCACTGTCGCCGACATTTTCATAACGCTTTTTTACATCGGAGTGATCAGCCTCTTTTTCTCCAGTTACCTAGGAAGCTGGATAATTGCCGCCATCGCTTTAGCTTTCGGTTTTCTTGTTTTGTACATCTTGCCAAAAAACATACATGACGTGGACTTCGTCAAAACCATCAAGGAGTCTATGACTACCATGTTGATTGTGGCTTTCGTAGTCAACATAACAGGGACAGCTCTCAGGCAAATAAGCTATTTCGTGTCGGACAGGAGTGAAATCATCACCGTCTACCCAGCTTTAATTGACACAATTGGCGACGTAGGCTCCGTTGTAGGCTCCACAGCCACCACAAAACTTGCCTTAGGTTTGCTCACTCCATCTTTAGCTTCAATGCGGAGCCATGCAAAGAACATTTTCAGCGCTTGGTCAGCGTCCCTTGCGGTGTTTGTTATCTTAGCCGTTCTATCTCTAGCGATAAACAACGTGTTCTCTTTGTCCCGAATTCTAAACCTATTCACAATTCTTCTAATCGCCAACGTCATCGCAGTCACCGCAATAGTGCTTCTGTCATATTCAATTTCGATATTAACATTCAAGCGAGGTTTAGACCCTGACAATTTTGTTATTCCCATCGAAAGTTCCTTCGCCGACAGCATCACCACAATTGCGTTACTTGTGGCGTTACTCCTCATCGGTTAACCTTAAGGGTATGATTAAAATATCTCATGACCATTATCTAATTGCGGAGCGCCATTCAAAAGCATGCCACAATTTGAAAAGATAGAATACAAACCTATCCCAGTGAGCGACCTTCTGGTGGAAATGAAAAACCTCTCCGAGCTTATGATTGACTTAGCGTATTCAGCCGCTTTATTCAACGACAAAGAACTCGCCGAAGACGTTATAGAACTTGAAAGCCGCATCGACACTTTGGCTTATCTTTTAGACATGGAAATCATGATCGCCGCCAGAGACGCCGAAGACGCGGAAACCTTGATAGGAGTGTCCACGGTAGCAGCTGCGGCAGATAAAATTTCGGATGCCGCCGCAGACATCGCCGCCATAGTCACTCGCAACATCGGCATACACCCCATAATCGGCGAGATTTTTGAAAAGGTTGAAGAGCGCCTCATGAAAGCAACCGTCAAAGAAGGCTCCGTGATAGCGGGGAAACGGATAGAGGAACTTGATCTGGCTGCAAGAATGGGGGTTGACATAATTGCCATCCGCCGAAACAAAGATTGGATACTTGATCCTGACGATACTGAACGTGTTTTTCTCGGAGACATTCTGATTACGCGCGGAGCGCCCATGGGCATTAAGGAGTTTAAAGATTTAGCTGAAGGGCGGCTCACAAAGCTGGAGGATTAACAATGGTGGAGCACAAGCACGAAGTTTTCGAAGAAATCGTTGAGCGGTTCGTTGAGCTTAAGAACACCTCTGAACTGATGATTGACTTGGCTTATTCATCGCTCATGCTGAACAGTAAGGACTTGGCTGAAGAAGTAGAGCGTCTAGAGGAATACGTGGATAAGCTGCATACAGAATTCGAACTACTGGCTTTGACAAGCGGTTTTAAGAAAGAAGAAGCTTCAGGCTTTTTAGGGCTCATCCGACTAGGCGTGGCGACCGAGAGGATTGCTGATGCTGCGGCTGAGATGGCGGAAGTTGTCCTGAGAGGCATTGAACCGCATCCGGTGTTGAAGCTGGCAATTCGGGAGGCGGAGGAAACCGTGACTCAAGCGTGCGTGACGGAAGGTTCGCCGCTTATTGACAAGACTTTGAAGGAAGCGCGTGTTCCTGAAGAAACGGGCATGTGGATTTTGGCTATAAAACGCGGCGAAAAAAGCTTGCGCCCTAAGCCTGACATAAAGATTCAGCTAGGTGATGTTCTGCTGGCTTCAGGTTACGCGGAAGGAGTCGAAGACCTCAAGAAACTTGCGTCTCCCGAACATCGTTGTGATGAGGAATAGTTTGGATATTTATTTCGAATTCATTAACACTATAAACGGGTAATAGTATTTACTTCTACAGAGGGCTATAAATGTCCCAAATTGAAGAAAAAACCAAAAAAGGTAGTATGTTTACTTGCCCGAATGCCTCTTGCGGCAAAGTTTTCAGCAAGCCTCTTAAAGCTTTGAATTTGCAACAAGACCCTGACGGACCCTTCGACGCGTGCCCATACTGCTTAACCGAAATAAACGTGGATGATATGCCGGCTGTTACCCCTGAAGAACCAGAAACCTCTGAAGAGGAAGAAGCGGAAGCTGAGCCTGAATTTGAAGTTGAAGAGAAAGCTTCGCCTGCAGAAAAACATATTGAAGTCCCTGAGGCGCCATCTGGATGCCAGCACCACATGGGCTATCTGAGTGAAAGATCGTCAAAAGAGCAGATTCCAGACGAGTGCATGATGTGCAAGGACATCGTTCAGTGTATGCTTAAGAAAATGAAGGAATAGGAGTAGGTCGGTTCTTAGTGATACACACACCTACTTATACGCCTCAACCTGTTTTTTAAAACACAGTTAGGAGACAATACGTTTGGCGGCTACTTTGCAAGAGACCACTCCAGAAGTTGTAACTTCTGCGGCTTCAACGCAGAAAAAAATGAACGCTGAGGTAGTTACGACAATGACGACCGCGTTTCTGAAGAGGTTGGGGCACAAGAGCGGGTTGAAGCCAAAGCGGGTTTCGTTGGAAGGCGACGTTTATACTGTTGAGGTTGACACAAAAAAATTCACTGCTGTTGTTCGCATTGACGCTGAGACGCGTGAAATTAAAGAATATGATGTGCAACCTAAAGGTGAAGAAAGTTCTTTCTTTTCGCTTTCTCCCAAATTCATTTTAACCGTGCTTATCATATCCGCGGCAGTCAATGTGGGCTTGTATTTTGGTTTAAACGCGTTAGGACTTTAACCTTTTTTTAATCGTATAATTTCAAGTGAATGCTTGATTTATCTTAAATTAAAAAAACTGTAGAATTAGGAGATTATTTGTTAAATAGTAGAATTGTTGTGGCTTAGCTTTTTTTCTTAGGTGTTTCTGGCATCTCTGCTTCTGTGGATTCTTCGGTTTTCATTTCTTCCTTTTTCTCTTCCATTTCGGTAGTGATTTCTTCGATTGGTTTTGGCGGCGGTGTAGTAGCCATTGTCCATCCGATCCATGCGCCTATGAACATTATGGCGATGAAGGCTATGAAGACTGGTACAGCTATGACCCAGAATTGAACGTTTGCGGTATTGCCGAGGAGCCCGACTGTTACAAGCCAGTCTGGATAGAAAAGTGTCACTAAGTAGCCTACGGCGACAATTATGCACACGATGAAGATTGCTCCACCTATTGCTTGATCTTTACTCATTGCGATTCACCATTCTTATTAGCCATGTTATTATCTTAAACCATTTAAAGTTTACCATATCTGCCGATATAATCTTGCTAGGTGGTTCCCATTTCCCACGTTGACAGATACCTTTTTTGTTCAGGTGTGAGCTCGTCGATTTTTACTCCCATGGCTTTGAGCTTCAACTCAGCAACGGTTTCATCGATGTCTTTGGGAACAGGGTAAACCTTCGGCGGCATCTTCCCAGCTTTCGCCATGTACTCCGCGCACAACGCTTGATTCGCGAATGACATATCCATAACCTCGGATGGGTGACCCTCCGCAGCTGAAAGATTCACAAGTCTTCCTTCGGCGAGAAGATAGAGTTTTCTGCCGTCTTTAAGCTTGTACTCCACCATGTTAGGCCGCATCGTTCTCTTTGCCACAGATAACGCTTCCAGGTCTTTCAGGCTTATTTCCACGTTGAAGTGCCCGCTGTTAGCCATTATGGCGCCATCCTTCATTTTTTCCATGTGCTCTCCGCGTATGACGTTAATGTCGCCTGTGGCGGTCACGAATATGTCGCCTATGGCTGCTGCTTCAGCTATGGGCATCACGCGTAAGCCGTCCATGGCTGCTTCCAGGGCTTTGGTGGGTATCACCTCGGTTACTATGACGTTGGCGCCTAAGCCTCGTGCGCGCATGGCTATGCCTCTGCTGCACCAGCCGTAGCCGCAGACCACAAAGTTTTTGCCCGCCAGCAAGACGCTTGTGGCGCGTAGTATGCCGTCTATGGTGCTTTGTCCTGTGCCGTAGCGGTTGTCGAACAGGTATTTGGTGTACGCGTCGTTCACGGCTATGATGGGGTATTTCAGGCTTCCGTCTGCTTCCATGGCTCTCAGCCTGACCACGCCGGTGGTGGTTTCTTCGGTTCCGCCTTTAACGTACTGCAGTCCCTCTGTTCTTTTGCTGTGCAGGGTGCCCACGAGGTCTGCGCCGTCGTCAAGCGTTATCACTGGTTTGTAATCTAGCACTTTGTTGATGCACCAGTAGTATTCTTCGGTTGTTTGTCCTCGCTGTGCAAAAACGTGGACGCCTTTTTCAGCCAGAGCCGCCGCAACGTCGTCTTGGGTGGAGAGCGGGTTAGAACCGCACAGAGCCACTTTGGCGCCCCCAGCGACTAGCGTGTCTACTAGCACCGCGGTTTCCTTTGTTACGTGCAGGCATGCACCTAACGTTAAACCTTTCAACGGTTGTTCCTTGCTGAACCTGCGCTTAACTTGGTTCAACACGGGCATGTGAGCTGAAGCCCACTCTATCTGCAAATGACCTTGAGGCGCGAGCGCCTTGTCTTTAACCTGAAATTCTTCCATTTACGTTAACCTTCTTTTAGGAAAGATGCCAACCCTGACTATTTAGCTTTCCTTTAGGCGCGTTATAAGCAAGCTGTCAAGCGCATGTTTTTTTAGGGTCAAAAAGGTTTAATTATGTTTTTACCTGAACTCTACTGTGAGGGGTGCACGGTTGAGGGAACCTTTCGCCAAGTTTGTTAATGCTGAGTTAGGCGCTAAGACTCTGTTGATTACCGTCGGGCTTCCGGCGACATGGAAAACAGAGACTTCAGCAGAAGTGTCAAAGATCAAGGGTTATCCCATCCTTCGTAGCGACTTAATCAGATTGGAGGTTCTTAAGAACGAGGATGTGTTTGACCCGAAAGTTGCGGGGAACATGAACAAGCGGCTGTCGGTTTACGACGAAATGTTCAAGCGTGCAGACGACCTTGCTGGAGAACGTAAGGGCGTGATTTTGGATGCCACCTTTGTAACTCAGGAGTTGCGGAGGCGCGCAGCTGAGATTGCGGCGAAGCACGGCTTTACTTTCGTTATACTGGAAACTAGTTGTTCCCAGGAAGTGTCGGTCGAGCGGATCAAACGAAGAACGAAGGAGAAGTATGAGTCAAACGCTTTGACGGTGGAGGCGTATCTTGCCAACAAGAACAAGTTTGAACCCGTTGACTTGGATGACTTGAAAAAGCTTCATCCACAGCTTAAAATCGTGAAGTTGACAGTTGACACGTGCCACGACTCTCCCGAAGACTGGTACGTCATCGGAATGGAAAAAAGATAACTGGACAACGCCATGATAATAGATTTACACATTCACTCGCAAAGCTCCGACGGCGCTTTCACGGTTGAAGAAATCGTTAAGGAAGCCAAGCGCAGAAACATCGGATTTATGTCTATCACGGATCATGATTCGATTGGCTGCCAGCCGGTAGCCATGGATTTAGCTGAGAAAGCTGGAATCCGCTACGTTTCCGGCGTTGAATTGAACGTGACTTTCTCACATCCAAAATACCACGCGGGCAAGCCCGTAGCGCTGGATTTTTTAGGCTACCAATTTGACCCTAAGAACCAAGCGTTGACGGATAAGCTTCAGCAGATGGCGGAGTACCGAGAGACAAGAGCCGCGAAAATTCTCGATAACCTTAACGGCGAATTCGAGAAAGAAGGCATTAAAAAGCTATCAAAAAAGGATTTTGAGGAGATTCAAGCCTCTGTTGACGGTGTGCTTGGGCGGCCTCACATCGCGGATTATCTGGTGAGGAAGGGCATTGTTAGAAACAGGCAGGAGGCTTTTGACAAGTACCTTGTACGCTGTAACGTTCCCAAGTATCCGCTTTACCTTGAAGACGCCGCTAAGCTGGTGCATAACGCGGGCGGGAAAATAGTGGTGGCTCATCCTAACGACCCGCATGGAACTTCGCTTGTGGCACTTACCAAATCGTTGCCTGAACAAACTCGAATAATCGAAGACGCCATGCTGGTGCACATTGATGGTGTGGAGTGCTGGCATTCAAGAAGTGATGCTCAGACAACCAGCCACTATCTACGGTTTGCAAAAGAACATGGCTTAATGGTGACTGGAGGGAGCGACTGCCACCAGAAACCAGTTGTGATGGGCACCGTAGCTGTCCCCGACTATGTTGCGGACCAATTTTAGCCTCTTAATCGGCTATGTTGCTTAGAGTATTTTCGCGTAGTCTGCGGCTAGTTTGAAGTATGCTTCTGCTTCTTCCGCTGCGGCGTTTTTGTCCTCGTTGCTGACGTTGGGGTCGTTAAGTTTGAACCCGACAACTTTTCCCCGCACGTAGGCTCGGTAGCACTTGTAGAAGGGCAAAAATTTCGTCAACTCTTGGTCTCCAGAATATAGGGCATATCTCTCGACGAAAAAGTCAGAAAGATCAGATCGTTTTCTGAAGTCTAAGTCCATGGCAAGGAAAGCCACGTCAGCGGCAACATCCGAATACCTGAAGCGCTCGTTGAATTCTATGGCGTCAAAAATGTAGATGCCATCGGTAGCAAAAATGTTACCCGAATGGATGTCACCGTGGCAGTCTCTAACTCTACCTTCAGCCATCCTCTTCTCAAAAAGGGACACGTTTCCCGTCACGAAATCTTCGATTCTCTCGCGTATTATCTTGAAATCCTCAAAGGATATTGTTTTGCCAACATACAGCTCAGTTTGCTCGAAATTCTCTTTCCAATTCGTTTCTATTGTTTCTACGGAGCCGAAGTCGCTTATTCGACTGTCTGTCTGGGCTTTTGAGTGGAACTCCGAGATTATCTTGGCTATTCTGTCAACAAGCGTGTCGTCAACCTGGTTTTTTTCAAGAAGCTTGCTCATCATTTTTTCCTGAGGCATCTGCTTCATCTTCACCGCGTACTCAACCGTTTCTCCCTCGCCTTTTATCTTGATAGCATATGCCTTGTTGATGGGAACCACTTCCAAGTACATGTCTCTGCACAATCGTCTGTTAAGCTCCAGTTCTTTTTCGCAGAAGAAACGCCTCTTTTCAAGCGTGGTGAAATCCAAGAAGCCGAGGTTCACAGCCTTCTTCACCTTGTAAACGAAGCGCCTAGTCAAAAACACGAAGGATATGTGTGTCTGGACCAGCTCAATGCTGCCTGGGTTTTCTTCGTATGCTTCAGGCTTCATTAAAGCGTCCACAACTTGCGTCTGATCTATCACTGGCGAAACTGCTCCCTGGAAGTGTTATGTGCCGTTCTGTTGTGAACAAACTTCATCGAGCAATATAGAGATTCTGCAAGAACACTCACGTATTCAGATTCCTATTATGACCGCGGTTAGGTGAGGTTCACGACATATTCCGATTTCGGAATGAACAGTTAAATAAAGATTGAAACTACATATTATATGGTGTTGCCACATGAGCATCGAAACAACAGACGACTTAAAAACAGTCCTGAAGGAGATAGGCTACTCGAACAAAGCAATAACGGAAATCCTCAAATGGTACAACTCCGAAACACCAATAAACTAAAAAACCTTTCAATTTTCACACTCGCAACGAACCAACAGTTTTTCTGAGTGAAACCTACACCTCAGCAAGGTTCAACCTACAGCCTATTCTATATATAGAGGGGGTATAGACAAATTTTCACGCGTCAGAGAACAGGAATCAATGACAGTTAACCTTTAATTGCTTGCATCGTAAAGTTTTCTTGATTGCGGCTTATGTTAAACGCAGAAGCCACAGAAGGTAAGCAACATGAAAAATTTCAACAGTTCCCCACTGGTCACCTCGAAAACTTTAAATCCAAATCACGAAGGGAATTAGCCAAATGCACAAGAAACTATTGATTCCAGGCCCAACGGAAGTCAGCCAAAAAATTCTCCGCGAGCAAACTCACCCGCTCATAGGGCACAGAGAAAAAGCGTTCGCTGAGCTTTACGGCGGAATCACCGCTAAACTCGCCAAGTTCTTCGAACTAACCGAAGAATGCAAACCCACAGTAACCACGTCTTCAGGCACGTTATGGTTCGACATAGTTGGGAGAAGCATCGTGAAGGAAAAAGCTCTCATGTGCGTCAACGGCGCATTCTCCGAGCGATTCGGCAAAACAATCCGCGCCTGCGGCAAAAAAGCCGACTTCATAGAAGTAGAATGGGGCAAAGCAGTCAAGCCAAACATGATCGCGGAAAAACTCGACACAGGCGAATACGACACGCTAACCGTATGCCACAACGAATCCTCCACAGGAGTACGCAACCCAATCCACGAAATCGGAAAACTCGTACGCAAAAACTACCCCGAAACAATCCTCGCCATCGACAGCGTCTCAGCAATGGCAGGCGACAAAACACTCCCCAAAGAAATCGGCTGCGACATCATCTTCGCCTCAACCCAAAAATGCTTCGCCCTACCACCAGGACTCGCAGTCAGCCTCGTCACCAACCGAGCAATCGAAAGAGCAAAAGAAGTATCCAACCGCGGCAGCTACACCGACTTGGTTGAAATCTTCGAGTTCGATAAGAAACACCAAACACCCTTCACCCCAAACATCTCGCTTCTTTACGCACTGGACAAACGCATGGACCTGCTGCTTGAAGAAACCTACGACCACGTTTACAGGAGACACATGGACATGGCAGAGTACACGCGGCAGTGGGCAAAGAAGCACTTCGCCCTGTTCCCTGAACCAGGATACGAATCTGTAACGGTGTCATGCGTTCAAAACACCCAAGGAAAAAGCGTGCAAGAGCTTAACCAGAAACTCGCTGAGAAAGGCTACATGATTTCAAACGGCTACGGCAAACTCAAAGAAAAAACCTTCCGCATCGGGCACATGGGCGAATGGACTCCAACGGAAATCAAAAAAGTCCTCGCAATAATAGATGACATATGGGAGCTGGAAAACTGACATTCAAAATTCTAATATGCGACAAAATCGCGGATGAAGGCATAAACCTACTGAAAGAAAAAGGCTACCAACTCACAAAAGCCTGGAACACGCCGAAAACAGAACTGCCCAACATAATAGGCGAATACAACGCCCTAATCGTTCGATCCGCAACCAAAGTCAACGCAGACCTGCTTGCCAACGCCCAGAAACTCCGCGTAATCGGCAGAGCAGGCGAAGGATTGGACAACATCGACTTAAAAAAGGCAAAGCAGCTGGGCATTGCGGTGGTGAACACGCCACACGTGTCTTACATGAGCGTTGCCGAATTAACCATAGGCTACTTGCTGGCGCTTGCAAGAGGCATAGTTGAAGGAACTCTATCGCTGCGTGAAGGAAAATGGGAAAAGGAAGCGCTTATGGGCGTAGAAGTTAACGGAAAAACCTTAGGCATCATAGGTTGCGGCTACATTGGAAAAACCGTTGAACGCTTAGCCATTTCTTTAGGGATGAAAGTGCTGGTTGTTGAGGAATGCGCGTTCGACCGTTTTGTGCCGATTGACGAGATGTTGCCTAAAGCCGATTTCATAACCATCCATGTACCGCTTACACCGCACACGCAGCACATGCTTTCGACAAAAGAGTTCACTATGATGAAAAACGGCGTAATGATTATTGACTGTTCCCGTGGTGGAGTGGTTGACCAAGAAGCACTGTACAACGCGTTGGTTTCGGGCAAGGTGAAAGCAGCTGCGGTTGACGTTTTTGAGGAGGAACCGCCGAAAAACAGCAAGTTGCTTACGCTTAGAAATGTGATTGCCACGCCGCACATTGGCGCTCAAACTGAAGAAGCGCAACGTAAGGCAAGCATCCAAATAGCTAACAGGGTAAGTGAAGTACTAGAGAAATCTGCGAGCTGAAACTGTTTGGTTGACATCAGACCCTTCAAAGCCATACGGTACACTGAGAAAGCAGGTGATCCAGCGGATTTGATTACTCAGCCATACGACAAAATCGACCATGCACTGCAGAAAAAATATTATGAGAAGTCAGCCTACAACTATTGCCGCTTGATTTTGCCCTTGGAAAACAGCAAGTACGAAATGGCGAAACAGCGAATCCAAGAGTGGCTAAGCGAAGGCGTACTTTCCAAGGACGAGGAACCTGCGGTTTTTGTTTCCAGACAGGAATTCAAGTTGTCAGGAAAAAAATGCAGTCGCACCGGGTTAATTGCTGCTTTGCGCCTTTACTCTTACGATGAAAACACGGTTTTCCCGCACGAAGTCACCTATACAGAGCCGAAAGCTGACCGTTTGAACATGTTGCGTGCGGTTCAGAAAGACTTGGAACCTGTTTTTCTGATTTATTCAGACCCTGAGAACATCACGGTTGACTTTTTTGCTCAAGTCACCGAGATAAAGCCTGCGATTGAGGTTGAAGACTTCTTTGGTGTGAAGCATGCTTTTTGGAGAGTAACTGATCCGCAAAAACTGGAACTTGTCCGGAAAGCTATGAAAGGCAAGAAACTAGTGATCACCGATGGACACCACAGATATGAAAGCGCTGTAGCCTACAGAGATGAAATGCGCGAGAAGGGAAAGTGGACAGCGGATTCAGCGTTCAATTTTCACATGTGCTACATGGTTCCTGTTCAAGACGAAGGGCTTGTTGTTTTGCCCACGCATCGACTGCTTAAAGATTCCAAACTGACCCATGACACTTGGAATGCGCTTAAACGTTTATTTACGATTTCAGAAATCACGCCTACAGTTGAAGCGTTGGAAAGTTTTTTGGAAAGCCACAGAACAGAGCACGCTTTCTGCGTTTATGACGGCTCAAAAGCTTACAGTTTGCTCTTGCATGATTACAAAACCGCGTATGCGCTTGTTAACGCCAGTTGCCCAAAAGAAGCGTGCTTTCTAGATGTGGTTCTTTTGCGGGATGTCGTTTTCAAGCAGATACTCAAAGTCGGCAACCTGAAAATGGATGAGCACATACTTTACGCTGAATCAACAAAGAGCGCGTTGGAAAAAGTTGACGCCGGTCAAGCTAAACTGGCTTTCTTGGTTAATCCGATAAATCCCGAAACGGTTTGGCAAATCGCGCAGAAAAATTGGAGATTGCCGGAAAAATCCACCGATTTTTACCCGAAACCGGTTTCTGGCTTGATGATGATGGATATTTCACCTGAAGAAAAACTCTAACGCATAATATTTTATCTGCCGTTAAATAATGTGAGTCTAGCTGCGGCTGGTTGGAACCTTCTTTCAGTAACCACAAGCCAGCAAATCCTTAACGTACCATTACACTTTGGGTGGCGCTTACTTTACGAATTTGGTTTTGCGTCTCTTGAATTTTTTCTTGCACGCCACACTGCAAAAATGGTAGGTTTCGCCCTGATAGGTGATTTTGTACTTGGCCGTGTTTTCGTCTAGAACCATGCCGCAAACTGGGTCTCTCATTTTCTTTTGTCTTAACCTCGTGGAAGATTGGGTTTTACCGCCTATTATGGTTAGTGGTCGCTCAAGTCGAAAACGTCTTGTCTCTATTGCTCGGAAAAGACTATAGCCCCTCTTTATATAGATTAA
>Ga0307423_1000034_pt1 | contig 71436 bp, 82 predicted proteins | sample SalMarWE160310MG_FD_202154 | JGI IMG/M metagenome (GOLD analysis project Ga0307423, IMG submission 202154) | Salt marsh sediment microbial communities from the Plum Island Ecosystem LTER, Massachusetts, United States - WE1603-10 | ecosystem: Environmental > Aquatic > Marine > Intertidal zone >...
CGATATGGAGACGGTGATCGAGAAGACGGACGGTATGTCGTTTGCCGACTTGTCCGGTCTGCTCCGGGAGGCGGCGCTCGGTGCATTGCGCCGTGATTCCTCGGCGCTAGCCGTCACCAGCGCCGACATCGACACCGCAATCGATCACTACCGCAGCAACCTCTAGGAGAGACCAGCGGTGAGTCCACGACTAAGCCTGCTCCCCCGCTGCTGTTTCTGCTTGAGCGAACGTGAACTTCTCGTCATATAGAGCACGTCCCACGATCGCTGCCTCGACGTTGAGCGCGGCGACTGCTCTGATGTCGTCAAGCGTGCCCACCCCTCCTGATGCAACAAGCGCCATGGCGGGTGCCTGGCTGATCACGTCCCGCATGAGACCGAGGTCGGGTCCCGTCAGTGTCCCGTCGGTGGTGATCCCTGTCGCCAGGGCTCGTACAACCCCGGCGGTGGCGAGATCGGATAGAACGTCGCTGAGCGCGCGACCGCCATCGAGCCAGCCTGCCCCGGTAGCCATGCCGCCACGGACGTCGATGGCCGCAACCACACGCTCTGCTCCTACTCCTGCGACGATACGGCCGACTTCTTCTGGCTCCCACACAGCCGCCGTCCCCAGGACCACTCTGGCTGCCCCGGACTCAATCACCGCTTCCGCTGCCTCCAGGGTGCGGATACCGCCGCCGATTTGGAAAGGAACTCCGGTGGCTCCGAGCCGCCGCCAGGTTGCCCGATCCCCGCTGCCGTCGCGTGCCCCGGCCAGGTCAACGACATGGACGATCCTGGCACCCTGCTCGCTCCAGTCCAGCAATTGCCGGGCCGGATCGTCGCCGTAAACCGTCACATCGTCGTAGCGGCCGCGACGCAGTCGCACCACTTTGCCATCGAGCATGTCGACCGCCGGAATCACGTACACAACTGTCTCCTGGACTTGTTCTTGTGTGCTAACGTGCTAAAACACTAGCGCATAATCCCACCAATCGAAAGGAGACGAGCATGGTCACTGAAACCGAAGACTGGCGCAACGAAGCCACCGCGGCTCTGTTCGACGCCATCGTCTCCCTGGGGAGCCGTGAGGAAGCTGCGCATTTCTTCCGGGATCTGTGTACCCGCCGTGAGCTAGACGAGATGTCACAACGCTGGGCCGTTGTCCGCAAACTGGCCGAGAACTACTCGTATCGCGAGATCGCAGCTCAGACGGGGGTATCAACCGCCACCATCGTGCGTATCAACCAATGGCTCCAGCACGGAACAGGCGGCTATGTAGAAATGCTGAGACGCCTTGGACGCCAGGAGTAGCAATGACCATCCGACTCGCAGTCCCCAATAAGGGACGACTTCAGCAGCCAACCGCAGCCATGCTCGAACAGGGGGGCTTCTCATACGAGAAGACGGAGAGGGCGCTGGCCGTTCCCGTTCGCAACATGGACCTCGAGGTTCTCTTTGTGCGCACCGACGACGTAGCCGAGTTCGTTGCCGACGGTGTGGCCGATCTGGGCATCACGGGCATCGATCTCCTCACCGAGAGCGGTATGAAGCTCGAGATCATCGAACGGCTCGGCTTTGGCCATTGCCGGCTCACCGCAGCAGTGCCCCGGATGTCGGAAATCGACTCGCTCGAAGGGCTCGAGGGGACGCGCATCGCCACGTCGCACCCTGCAACCACCCAGCGTTTCTTCGACGAGCGCGGTATCACCATCACCACAGTCCCTCTGAGCGGGTCCGTCGAGGTGGCACCGAAGCTCGACATTGCCGATGCGGTGGTCGATCTCGTATCGAGCGGTTCCACCATGCTGATCAACGACCTGCAGCCGATATCGGACATCCTCGAATCCGAGGCGGTGCTGGTGGGCAGAGACGGGATGTCGGAAGCGAACGGCACGATCGGGCAGGTCATCTTGACCATCCAGTCGGTCGTCGCCGCACGTCGCAAGCGATACGTCTTGATGAACGCCCCCAAAGACGCCGTTGCGACTCTGGAGAGGCTCATCCCCGGTTTCGAAGCCCCGACCGTAATCCCCCTTGCTCATGACGGCATGGTTGCGGTGCACTCCGTGGTCGACTCCGCCCGGCTCAGCCAGGTGCTCCCGCAGCTCAAAGAAGCCGGGGCCAGTGGAATCCTGGTCCTTCCCATCGATCAACTCATTGCATGACTATGGAAATCATGACGATCACGCTCTCCGAGCTCAGCCCTGCCGAGAAGAAGACAGTTCTGCAACGCTCTGCCGTCCCCGACCAGCAGATGCGACAAGCCGCGGCGGCCATTGTTGATGAGGTTCGCACGGGCGGTGATAGAGCCCTCATAGCTGCCAACGCAAAGTACGGCGGAGGGGCAACAGATAACACGCTTCTGGTCGAAACGCGGGCGCTCAAAGCAGCTCTCGCCGATCTGCACCCCGAAGTCCGCCTCGCTCTGAAGACGGCCGCCAGGAACATCCGCCGCGCACATACCCCACAACGCCCCGTCGATGACACCGTCGAGACCGTCCCGGGCGTCCGTATCGACCGTCGTTGGACCCCGCTGCGCCGCGTCGGGGTCTACGTGCCGGGCGGCAGGGCCGCGTATCCGTCGAGCCTCTTGATGGGTGTGATTCCGGCCAGGGTTGCGGGCGTATCGGAGATTGTGGTCACCAGCCCCGCCGACGAGGACGGCAGAGTGTCCCAGGCAATGCTCGCCGCCGCCGCGCTCCTCAGCGTCGACGAGGTCTACATCACCGGTGGGGCCCAAGCCGTGGGCGCCCTCGCCTATGGAACGGAGACCATCCGGCCCGTCGACAAGATCGTCGGGCCCGGAAATGCGTGGGTAACCGCAGCCAAGCTGGCGGTATACGGCGATACCGGCGTCGACCTGCCTGCGGGGCCAAGTGAGGCACTCATCATCGCCGATGAGACCGCAGATGCGAGGATCATCGCCGCGGACATGATGTGCCAGGCCGAGCACGGGCCGGAATCGCCTGTCGCCCTCGTCACTCCGAACGCGGAGTTTGCGACGGCAGTGGTCGGCCAGATCAAAGAGCTCCTCCCCCGTTTGGAGCGCAGCGAGATCGTACGAAGCGCTCTGTCCGATTTCGGTTTGGTAGTGATCACTGATTCCCTGGACGAGGCCGTCACATTTGCCAATGAGTATGCCCCGGAGCACCTGACCGTCCACACCCGGGACGCAGAGCAAGTCGCATTGCGCACCACAGCCGCCGGGTCGGTGTTCGTCGGCAATTGGGCACCCGAGTCGGCGGGAGACTACGCAACCGGCGCCAACCACGTGCTTCCCACAGGCGGGCTGGCGGCAGCCTACGGGCCGCTGAGCGTCGAGGACTTCGGCTCGTGGCGACAGGTGCAGACGCTCACCCGGGAGGGTCTGGCGACGCTACGCCCCACCATCGCGGCGCTCGCCGCAGCGGAGGGGCTGACGGCACACAAGCTCGCATCGGAGATCCGATTTGAGGAGCCGTCGTGAGCGCACCTCGATACAAGTGGCAGCCGACGACCGCCGAGATCGCGGCGACAACGGGTCTACCCCCGGAGCGGGTCGAGCGATTCGACCACAACACGTCACCGTTCCGGGCCGAATGGGCCGGTGCGGCAGCCGCCAAGGCCCTCGCTACGGTCAACGAGTACCCGGGAGCCAGCTACCGGACGTTGCGTGAAGCAGCTGCCGGGCTCTCAGACCTGGAGCCGGAACAGATCGTCCCGGGCGCCGGGGCAGACGAGATGATCCTTCTGAGTGCACGGGCTTTCTTGCACAGGGGTGACACCGCGGCAGCGGCCACACCCACCTATCCGCTCTATGAGATTGCCACCGTCCAGGCGGGCGGCGTGTTCCAACAGGTTCCCGCCTCCCCTCCTGACTTCGTGTTTCCGACCGACGAGATAATCCGGGCGGCCCGCGATGCAGACCTGGTGTGGGTATGCGCACCCAGCAACCCGATCGGCAATGCCGTCAGCGACGACACTATCGAGGCAGTGGTCGCGGCCACAGATGGTCTGGTCGTGATCGACGCTGCCTATGCAGAGTTCGCCGACACCGATTGGTCGAGCCGGGTCGATCGCAACCACAACGTCATAGTCCTCAGGACATTGTCCAAAGCGTACGGGATTGCGGGCGCCCGGGTTGGCTACGCCATGGCCCATCGCGACCTGATCGCAGCCATCGACGATGTCCGCCCGCCCGGGAGCATCTCCTCGATATCGACCGAGATCGCTATCGAGGCCCTGCATCGCCCCGAGGCAATGGAAGAAACCGTGCAGAAGATCCAGTCGCTGCGCGCCAACCTGGCCGCTGCCCTCGACTCTCTCGGTTTCCGTGTCCTCCCGTCTGAGACCAATTTCGTCTTGTGCGAGGTCGGCCCGAATGCCCATCAACTCTGCGAACAACTCATGGCCGAAGGCCTGGTCGCCCGAAAGTTCCCGGCCGACGGCGCACTCGCCGAATACCTGCGATTCACGGTGCGCACGGCCGAAGCCAACTCACGACTGATCACCACACTGGAAAGGTACCTGCCATGAGCCGAGCCGCGTCCCTGGAACGCAAAACACTCGAGACGGATGTCCGCGTCACCCTGGACCTCGACGGAGATGGCGAGGTCTCGGTGAGCACAGGTGTCGGTTTCTACGATCACATGCTGACCGCGTTCGGTCACCATGGTCTCTTCGACCTGGCGATCACCACCAAGGGAGACCTGCACGTAGACGAGCACCACACCGTCGAGGACACCGCACTCGTGCTGGGATCAGCGTTCGCCGCTGCGCTCGGAGACCGCACCGGAATCCGACGTTACGGATCAGCGACGATCCCCATGGACGAGTCGATCGCAACCGCGGTCGTCGACATCGGAGGACGTCCGTATGCGGTGATCGACCTCCCCTTCACGACTGAGCGGATGGGCACGCTGGGCACCCAGATGATCCCGCATGCACTCGAGGCGTTTGCCAGAACCGCCGGTTGCACGCTCCACATCACGGCAGCCGGCAGCAACGATCACCACATTGCCGAGGCGGCCTTCAAGGCACTCGCCTATGCGGTGCGGACCGCGGTCGAAATCGACCCGCGGCGCAGCGGTCTCGCCTCAACCAAGGGCTCTACATGACCCGGGTAGTGGTCATCGACCACGGCGCAGGCAACCTCGTTTCGATCGCCCAGGGACTGAGCAGGGCCGGAGCACAGGTCGATGTTGTCGACGATCCGAGCGGAATCGGAAACGCCGCAGGTATCGTCTTGCCGGGTGTCGGTACCACAGGTGCAGCAATGGAGCGTCTGGCGTCGGCCGGGCTCGTCGAGCCACTCCGTCAATGGGATAGGCCGCTCCTCGGCATCTGTGTTGGGCTGCAGCTCTTCTTTGATCACTCCGAGGAAGACGGTACCGACGCCCTCGGTATCATCCCGGGGAGGGTGCAGCTGCTCGAGGGAGCGCCGCTGCTCCCCCACATAGGTTGGAACGATGTGACCTTCGAGCCCGATCCATTGTTCTCAGGTGTTGCGCCGGATGCGACCTTCTACTTCGTCCACTCCTTCGCCGGTGTCCCCGACGACGAGAGTGTTGTCATCGCCAGAACGGAATATGGAAAACCATTCGTCGCGGCAACCAGGACGGGGAACCGCGTTGGTGTCCAGTTCCATCCCGAGCGATCAGGTTCAGCAGGACTGCAGATGCTGGCCAACTTCGTCTCCGAGTGTGAGGAAGCCTCAGATGTTGCGTAAACGAGTCATCCCGTGCCTCGATGTGACTGAAGGAAGGGTGGTGAAGGGAGTCAACTTCGTGAATCTGACCGACGAAGGAGACCCGGTCGAGCTGGCAGAGCGCTATGTGCGGGAGGGAGCAGACGAGATCTGCTTTCTCGACATAACCGCTTCCAGCGATAACCGTGAGACGATGCTCGACGTGGTCCGTCGCACCGCAGAGCACGTCTTCGTGCCGTTGACCGTTGGTGGCGGCATCCGCGCCGTCGCCGACATGAGAGCGGTATTGCGAGCCGGGGCAGACAAGGTATCCGTCAACACTGCCGCCGTGCTAGATCCGGGCCTGATCGATCAGTGCGCCGCCGCGTTCGGTTCGCAGTGTGTAGTGCTCGCCGTTGACGCCAAGCAGGTGGACGAAGGCAGCTGGGAGGTCTACATCCACGGTGGCCGCACGCCCACCGGCAAGGACGCGGTGGAATGGATCATCGAGGCCGTCTCCCGCGGGGCCGGTGAGATCCTGCTCACATCGATGGACAGGGACGGGACCAAAGACGGATACGACCTGGCGTTGCTCGAAGCGGTGCGCAAAGCTGTGTCGGTGCCCGTGATCGCCTCCGGAGGGGCAGGCACCATAGAGCACTGCGTCGATGCGTTGCAGCCGGGCAGGGCCGATGCGGTGCTGGCCGCCTCGATCTTTCACCGCAAGGAGATCGAGATCGAGGACCTCAAGGAAGGACTCGTTGCGGCCGGGATCCCGGCGAGGATCACCAGATGAGCCCGCTGCGATTCGATGACAACGGCCTGATCGTCGGTGTCATTCAGGATGCCGGCACCGGCACCGTCCTGATGGTGGGTTACCTCAACGAGGAGAGCCTCCGCCTCACCACAGAGACCGGCCACGTGCATTTCTGGAGCAGGTCCAGAGGCGAGTTGTGGGAGAAAGGCGCGACAAGCGGCAACTACCTGAACCTCGTCTCGATCCGGGAGGATTGTGACGGCGATGCGCTACTCATCGAGGCGATCCCTGCGGGACCGACCTGTCACACAGGAGCAACTAGCTGCTTCAGCGACGAGCCTCCCGGCCAGGGCTTTGCCGCGCTCGAGAAGCTGTGGGCAACCATCACGGACCGCATCGCCAACCCGATCCCCGGCTCCTACACGGTGGAGTTGGCCGAGGCCGGACCGGACCTGACCGGCCGCAAGCTGGTGGAGGAGGCAACCGAAACGTTGATCGCCGCCAAGAACCATGCTGCGGGTGATATTGCCGAGCGGGTGATCGAAGAAGCCGCCGATGTTGTCTATCACCTGCTGGCACTGCTGGCGGAGCGGAATATCCCGGCGTCTGCCGTGGTTGCCGAGTTGGCAAAGCGAGCCAGGTAGTCCCTCCCAACAGATGCGTCGTTTCCTCCCAATCCTCATGCTGATGCTGGCTCTCGCCGCCTGTGGTGGCGAGAGTGCAGATCCATCGGATATCCCTGAGCTACCGGTCGGCACCGCAGCCGGAATCCAGGCGATCCTTGCCGATTCCACCCAGCCGGTGGTTATCAACGTCTGGGCGTCCTGGTGTATCCCGTGCAGGTCGGAGGCACCGCTGCTAGAACGAGCCGCTGCGGCAACCACCGGCGTGCGCTTCATCGGCCTCAACGTGCAGGACGAGCAGGAGGGTGCGAGAGGCTTCATCGCCGAGTTCTTCCCCGACGCCCCGATCGAGCACTACATCGATGAGTCGGGTGACATTCCTGTAGCGCTCGGCGGCACCCGCGGCGTGCCGATGACGTTCTTCTACGCCCCGGGCGGAGAATTGGTTGCCCTGCACGCCGGCGTGATCGATGAGCGCACCCTCGCCCTGCAACTCGACGAGATCCGCTCCCGCTAGTGGAGTTCACACTTCTCGGAGCGATGTTCATGGCGATGGTGCCCGTCTACCTCGTTCTCTACTGGGAAGCCAGGCGTGGCAACGCTGCCTCGTGCACCCGTGATCTCTGGGACATCGCACTGAGCGCAGCCGCCACCGGTCTCCTCGTTGGCCGACTCGGCGCCATGGTCGCCGGCGGCGTCAACCCGATCACCCATCCGGCCGACATACTCATCGTTCGCGGAGGCGTCGCCACCGGCCCGGCAGTCATGGCGGCTCTGGCAACGGTCGCGTGGCTGGGGAGGTCTCAACTATGGGTCATCGCCGACGGTCTGTCCGCGGCTGCGCTCGCCGGCCTCGCCGGCTGGCACAGCGGCTGCCTCGTACGCGGCACATGTCTCGGCACCCCGAGCGATCTGCCGTGGGCCGTGGCGCAGAATGGGAGCGCAATCACCAGGCACCCGGTTGAGATCTATACCGCCATCGCGTTGATCGCGGGCGCTGGCGTGATAGCGGGGCTCCGCTTCCGAGGACGACTCGCCCCGGGCGTTGCCACCGGATCGGCGCTGGCATACGCAGCTGCCATCCGCCTGGCTACCGAGCCCTTGCGCCCGTCGCTCGGCCCCGGACCCATCGGATGGTATGCGGTCGGGGTTGCCGTTGGAGCGGCATTGGTTGTATGGGCGATCCGGCGATCCGTGGCCAGGCCGGTAGCAGAACCCGGCGCCTGACAGCCGCAGCCGCCACCGGCGGGGGTGCGAGAAACCCGACCTCACTTTGCGAACGGTCAGACGATTTCCCTGCAAGCTGCTCCCATCCTGGTTAGGTTGGAACCCGGCTATCGGGTAGGGATCGAAAATGCTGAGATCCACACGGGTGTATCACGACTCTTCGGTCGCGCTCGGATAGGTATCCATGACAAATGGGAAGGAGACCCAACTTGGACAATCACACAAGCCTCGGTCGTCGTTGGACACGAATCATCGCAGTCCTCGCCGTCCTCACCGTCATCTCGGTACCGGTGGCGGTCTTTGCTGCCGGCGGTCATTTCACTGATGACGATGCTTCGATCTTCGAGCCGAGCATCAACTGGATGGCAGACAGCGGTGTCACCCTCGGTTGTAACCCGCCGACTAACGACCACTACTGCCCGGACGCCAATGTCACCCGTGGTCAAATGGCGGCATTCATGCAGCGGCTCGCTGAGAACCAGGTGGTCGACGCAGCGACAGCGATTGAGGCGGACCATGCAACCAACTCCAACGCGCTCATGGGCGAGGCGGGGACGCACTACGACAACCCGGCGTATGGCATCAGCTGTACGGGGAATGCCTGCGACGACGGCGCTGCATTGACAACCACCGTCGTTCTCCAGACTGATGTTGCCGCACCCGAGAGCGGTTTCCTAACGGTCTCCACTCAGTACTCAGCGAATCAGACCGCCACAGGCAGCTACACGCAGACCTGGGTCACTGTCGATAGCGCAAGCGGATGTGGCTCATGGTTCGGTGGCCCGTTCGAGGCCACTCCGGGCTCATGGACCGTTTCGAGCGTCGATGGGGGCGTCACGTTCACGACAAACTCGACAACAACAGTGGTGCCGGTAGCAGCGGGCACGCATACATTGCGTCTCTGCGCAATCGGGATCCAGGCGATCGACTCACAGGAAGCGTCGATGACGGCTACCTTCACCAGCGAAGGCGGTGTGACTCCGGCGGCGGTTGCAGCCACTCCCGCCGACTTCACCTTCTTCATCGAAGGGTTTGACGGCGTCGTGCCGGTCGAGTAACACACTCAAAGCAATAGGCAAACCGGTGGCCGGGAGCTGTGCTCCCGGCCACCGGTATTTCTTCACGACTGCCGCCCCCTATCGACTATGACTTCGGGTCGCCGCTACGGAGTGCTGACCGTACCGGCGGTGGTGAACAGCACCGTCAGGCTTGGCAAGTACACCTGCGTATTCGCCGCTGTGATTGCACCACCGCAAAGAGTGACTGTGTGGCTTCCGGCGGTAACTGCAACGGCACCTGTTACCGATGCAGACTGGCGGCGTTGGTCGGCGTATACAGACGCATAAGCTCCTCCCACCTGCGACAGCGTCGTACCGTTGGGCGTGCAGGCTGTGTCGTCGACCTGCACCCACCACAAGGTCTGGACATCCGTGTCCGGGTCGTAGATAGACGCCGACGAGTTGATCTGCAGGTAGCCGTCGTACGGGGCGTCAATGGTCAACTCCGCCACCGTGAGACCGTTCTGGACCAGGGTGTCGGCAAGGGGACCAAACTCGGGTTCATTCGCCCAGATCACGCTCTGGTAGTAATCCGCCGTCTCACCACCGAGAGCACCAGCGTCAACCACCTGATTTTCCGCTAGTCGCTGCATGAATGCCGCCATTTGGCCACGGGTGACATTGGCGTCCGGGCAGTAGCGGTCATTCGTCGGCGGGTTACAACCGAGGGTGACACCGCTGTCTGCCATCCAGTTGATACTCGACTCAAAGATCGAATCATCGTCATCAGTGAAATGACCACCCGCAGCAAATACCGCAACGGGTGCCAGAACAGCCAAGACGAGCAAGGCAACCACCACGAGTCGAAGAGATCGAAATCCACCAGACATGCTTTCTTCCTTCCCACATGGAGATAGCCGCTGCCATCCCCTTTTGTCCAGTGTCTTCGGTCGACTGCCGTCTGGGAAGGGGCAAACTGGCATTTTCTTTATTAGTGACAGGGGCCTTCCGAACCGCCCCATGCTCCCACTTACGACAGCGTCGTACCGCTAGGTCGCCGGGGCGCCTGGCTGAGGAGGTCTCAGCTATGGATCATCGCCGACGGTCTGTCCGCGGCTGCGTTGTCTTCCTGAAACGCCAACAAGTTGACGCCTAACGGATCATCTCCAGCGGTAGGTTTGGACCGACCACATCCGGGTGCTGACAGGCCGCGAACACAAGAGAATCCGGTCGGCACCATGCAGACACAACGCACCAAAGGGAGCACGCAATGGCCGTTCACTTCACCGCCCAGATTCGTCGACGTACCCTGAAGGTTGCATTGGTGGTCGCCATCGTCGTTGCAGCCACGGCACCGATCGCAGCCTTCGGCGTGGGCGGCAGATTCACCGACGACGACAACTCCACCTTCGAGTCGAACATCGAGTGGCTCGCAGGCGCAGGCGTCACTCTCGGCTGTAATCCACCGGCAAACGACAACTTCTGTCCTACCGATAACGTCACCCGTGGCCAGATGGCGGCGTTCATGCAACGGTTCGCTGCATACCTCGGGGCCGAGGACGGCACGGTGTCGAAGGCGGATGACGCCGACACGATCGATGGTGTCGATTCACAATCGTTACTCAGAAACGATGTGGTCGAGATGACCCAGGCAACCGGCTGGGTGCCGAATGGAGGGACCGGGACCACCGTAGAGTATGTCATCAGCAACGATGTGCTCGGCGCAGGTGGTAGCCAGCTCGGACTGGTCTCCCCATCCCAGATCGGCACCGACTCTTACTATCTCGACACCATCGAGATCTGCTACGGCAGTGCGTACTCCACCGGCAGCATCAATTCGAGCCGCGTCTTTCGATCGACCACCGCCAGCACGGGATCGTTCATCCTCGACGACTTCACTGTGAGAACGACGGCTTTCCCTGCTACCGAGTGCTATCAGCTGGCCATCGGCGACGTGGCGACGCCGAGCAATCCTGCATACCGGCTACTGCTCAATGTCACGGGAAGCATCAACGTGGTCAAGGTCACGAGCACCTACCGGCCACAGGACTGACACAGCGGCGGTACGAGAGCAAAGGCGGCATCGCCTGCGGGTGTGGCTGCTCGACCTGTACCGCCTAGAGGGCGGCGAGATTGTCGAGCTTCGCACGTAACTGCGACTCTTCGAGGACGCCGTACCAGCTGTCGATGATGACGCCATCCTTGATCAGTACCGTCGCCGGCTGACCGACGATGTCGTATAGGTCCCAGATTGAGTCGTCCAGACCCCACATCAGGTTGTCGGAAAACAGCGTCGGTGCACGCTCTCTTGTCGCGTCGAGGCCCGCACGACCGGCAACTGCGACGAAGACGACGCTGTCCTGGTAATCCGACGCAACTGCGTCGACAACGGGAAGCTCCCGCTGACAGACAGGTCACCACTCTGCCCAGAACACCATGTACACGGGCTTCTCTGCGGCGGATAACGTGAATGTCGACCCGTCGGCGAGCTCGAGGTCGAAGTCGGGTGCCGCAGGGCCCGCAGCCTCTGCGGTCGTGGTTGTGGCCTCGACTTGGGCGATCGTTGTCGTACTGGCAGGTGTGGACGCGATAGAGGTCATCTCAACGGCATTGCCACCGCACGAGGCGGCAGCCAGGGCAAAGATGATCAGTACGAGCGACCGGCGCATAGCCCGACAATATCGGTGGCGTCCGCGACTGGCAGAGTGCCGGGACCTATTTCACCAGACGTTCATATCTTGCCGGCAGCTCAGCCGCCGTCGGTAGCTGCCTGTCTTTCGACCTCTTGCTGCATCAACTCGCGCCGGAGAACCTTGCCGACGAACGTCTTTGGCAGCTCATCCCGAAACTCGATGGTGCGGGGAACCTTGTACCGGGCCAGGCGATCCCGGCAGAAATCGATGAGGTCGGCCTCAGAGACGGTCTTCCCCTCCTCGATTACAACAAACGCTTTGACCCGCTGATCGGGACTGCCAACGGGAACACCGATCACGCCAGCGTCCACGACATCGGGATGCTCGAATAGCGCATCTTCGACTTCGCGTGGGTACACGTTGAAGCCGCCGGACGCGAGGATCATGTCCTTCTTGCGGTCGACGATCGTGAAACGACCGTCTTCGTCGACGACTGCAATGTCGCCTGTATGCAGCCAGATTTTCCCGTCAGCGTCGGTACGCAGAACGTCCGAGGTCGCATCAGGCATGTTCCAATACCCCTGCATGACCTGCGGACCGCTGATACACAGAACCCCTCGTTCCCCCACGCCCATGACGGTGGTTTCGGAGTCCTCGTCGACGATACGCGCATCGGTGCTCGGTATCGGGAATCCGATCGTACCCGTGTGCGCACTCCCGTCGAGTGGTCCGGCATGGGTCACGGGCGAGGCTTCGCTGAGACCATATCCCTCGACCAGGAAACCGCCCGTCGCGGCTTCGAAGGTGCGCTTGACCTCCGGGGGGAGGGCTGCGGCGCCGGAAATGCACCAGTTGATAGAGGACACGTCATATTTGCCACTTTTGACGTGTCGGTGTCTGGCAATCGCCGAGTACAGCGTCGGCACTCCAGGGAAATACGTCGGCTGGTGTGCATCGATGACCTTGAGCAGGGCACCTAGATCACGTGCGTCGGGAACCAGCACCTGCTTGTACCCCGCCGATATCGAGTGGTTCATCGACACGGTCACGGAGTAGCTGTGGGTGAGCGGCAGCGCCGTAAGCATGGTCTCCTTGCCCGGCACCGCCTCGGGGCCCCAGGCCCGTGCCTGATATGCATTCGCCATCAGGTTTCGATGAGTGAGCATCGCTCCTTTTGGCACGCCCGTCGTGCCTCCCGTGTACATCAGCATGGCGAGATCTTCCGCAGTCACCCCAACCGGTGTCGGCGCATGATCTGGAATCACGTCCGACCACTCATAGGTGTTGGCATCATCACTCACGTCGACGCGATGGCCGTCCTTCTTCTCCCTCATGAGCGTGAACAGCAGCTTCAAGGGGCCTTTGAAGTACTCCTTGATGTTGGTCACGATCACGTGCTCCAGCGGGCTCTCCGCGCGAGCAGCCTTGACCCTCTCGTAATTCATCGAGATGACGATGGCGAAGCGGCTTCCGGCATCACGTGTCTGGTGAGCGAACTCCGTAGCGGTGTACAGAGGGTTGGAGGGAACCGCAACAGCTCCACACCGCCACACGGCCTCGTAGGCGATGACGATCTGCGGGCAATTGGGCATAAAGAGAGAGACACGATCGCCTTTGCGCAATCCGAGATCCTGCAGACCCGCCGCCAACCGGTCTACGAGCTCATCCAGCTCGCGATACGTGATCTCGTGGTCGAAGAACACGATGGCCGGCTGGTCCGGGTATTGTCGAACCGCCGATCGCAATAGGCCATCGAGCGGGCCATCAGGCCACTCGACCTCTGCCGGCACCCCTTCCTGATACAGGCGTGACCAACGTGCTGGCTCAACCATCGGTGCGGCTCCGCGAGGAGAACGCGACTGCCTCCTGCAGTATCCGTCGGGCTTTGCCGGAGTCGACCGACTCCACGGCAACCGCCATCGCTTCGACAAATCCCTCTGCAAGCCCGGCCGCCACAATCGCCGGCGCTGCGTTTACCAGGGCAATGTCCCGCTTCGGACCCGGCTCACCTTCGAGGATTGCCCTCGTAATGGCGACGTTCTCCGCGGCGTCACCGCCAAGAAGATCCTCAGGCCTCGACCGTGGCACCCGGAAATCCTCGGGAGTGAACTCTGCATGGGTTATCTCACCATCCCTGAGGCGGTAGATGAACGTCGGGCCGGTGGTCGTGAGCTCATCGAGCCCATCTTCGCCGTAGAAGACAAATGCGGACTCCGCACCCAGGTTTGCCAGGACCTCGATCATCAGCCCGGCCATCCTCGGATCGGAGACCCCGAGGGCATAACGTCGCGCCCCGGCCGGATTGCACAGCGGCCCGAGGAAGTTGAAGACCGTCCTGAAGCCGAGTTGGCGACGCACCGGGCCGGCGTGACGCATTGCCGGGTGGTACTGAGGGGCAAAGAAGAAGCCAAACCCGATCTCGTTGATCATTGCCACCGAATCCTCAGGGCTCATCTCGAGATCGATGCCAAGGGCTTCTAGCAAATCGGCCGATCCCGTCTTCGAGGATGCCGCCCGATTCCCGTGCTTGGCAATCTTGACACCGGCACCAGCCGCGATGAACGCTGCTGTTGTCGAGATGTTGAACGTACCGGCACGGTCCCCACCAGTGCCTACCAGATCAACCACAGGGGCATCCACGGTCACAGCTCGCGCCGCTGCCCGCATTGCCTCGACAAATCCGGTCATCTCGGCAGAGGTCTCCCCCTTGGTCCGGAGCATGGTGAGAAACGCCGCGATCTGCGCCTCGGTGGCCTCACCAGCCATGATCGAGCTCATGACCTCACGAGCTCGGCTTTGGGTCAGATGTGTGCCCTCGAGCAGATCTGCGAATACTTCGGGCCAGGTCACTGTTGACATGGCGCGACGGTAGCACCACGCACCACGCCCGAGAAAGTCGACGTCTGGGTATGCGACCGGGAAATCTACGCCCTGTCAGGCGATTCTTCGGTACAGGTTGCGTCGTTGCTTTTCTGTCATCCCACCCCAGATGCCAAACCGGATCCGTGCCTCGAGGGCAAACTCGAGGCAGTCGATGCTGACCGCACAGCCGCTACAGACGCGAATAGCCTCGGCCTCCTCCTCAGGAGCCACCGGGAAGAACACGTCCGGATCACGATCACGGCACGCAGCGAAGGCCGCCCAGGGCCGTTCTTCGGTGATCGGTACTGCGAGCGCGGAGCGCATTGCATCAAAGACATCATTCATAATCAGTCACCTCCGTGAGGTGCAGGGCCCCACCGTATCTCGGCGGGACAACCGTTAAGACGTATTTGTGGCCCATTTGGTTCCCGGCTCACCGACTGCTCGCTCCGCAGGTCCACCACACCGGCACTACAATCTGGCATCTATCACAGAAGCACACGGTGGGAGAAGGCCCTGCTTTACTTCGCATACAACGCACGGATCTCGCCCGAAGAAATGCGGGAAGTTGCACCTCATGCCCAATTCGAGTTCATCGCCCACTTGCCGGAATGGGGTCTCGATTTTCCAATCGCCAATGACACCTGGGGTGGCTCGCTCCCGGCAGTCAGACCCGAGTCGGGCTCAACAGTATGGGGTGCCGTCTACGAGATCTCCGAAACCGATCTGACAAAACTCGATGAGGTCGAAGCCGGGGAGCAACGCGCAGCACAGACCATCGAAGCGATGGATCGCAACGGACGACGTCATCAGGTAATCGTCCACCTTCTCGATGGCGATGCAACGACGAACGGCAACGGCTCGGCCCGCCCCTCTGCAGAGTACCTGCGACTGATGGTGGACGGATCAAAGCATTGGAGTTTGCCGTTCGGTTGGATCGCCGGTCTCGAGGAGCATCTGGAGAACGCCTAGGTCCGGCGTGGCATCTGAGACGAGCCATCCGTCGTGGCCGGCGATTCGCTGGGGTGCCATCGCCGTGGGAGCCATGGCCGGCCTCGTCGTCGGTTTGCTGGCATACATCTTCCTGGGGGTGACAGGTCTGGTGGCGCCCGGCAGAGGCGAGATCATCCTTCTCTTTGTCCAATTCCTATCGCTTGTAGTCGCCGGTTATGTCGGTGGCAGGCTTTCGGATGCACCAGAGGTACACGGCGGGCTCTCCGCCCTGCTTGGAGCGCTCGTCTCAGGCCTCATCTCGATCACCGGCAGTGACGTTTCCATGGCCGGTCTGATCACACTGACGGTTGTCGCTGTTGTTCTCGGGTCGTCAGGCGGGGTGCTCGCCCGATGGCACAAACAGACCCTCGCCGACGACGAGTCTGCCGGGTAGCTCTTCGCCCCAGGCCCTGCCACGCCTATTTCCCGGCCTCTTGGGGACCTATGGCCCTATCTGCATGTGCATGAGTACGCATAGGCTGCATAGTGTTCATAGGAGCGCATCACATGCATCACGTGCATCAGGTACCAGAATGACACTTCTGACCACCAAACAAGTTCAGGAACTCTTTCAGGTCGATCGATCCACCATCTATCGAATGGCAGAAGATGGTCGTCTGCCTGCGGTCAAGGTAGGCAGACAGTGGCGATTCCCCTCAGACCACGTTGCCCTGCTCCTCGGCCCACAAGGAGAGACCGCCCCGTCACCCAGCCCCGAGTTGACAGCCGAGCGCGCCTCCGTACTCGATCAGGTGCTCCCCCCCGATATCGCTCAGGCAGTCGCCGATCTCGCTGCCGATCTATTCGGCATCATGGCCGTTGTGACAGACATCGACGGGCATGCCCTCACCACCGTATCGAATCCCTGCGGCTATTTCGACGCGGTGTTCAATGCCGTATACACACCGGATCGCTGCTCGGAAGGTTGGCGAAAGCTGGGCGAGGAGATCGACCTGGAACCGCACTTTGTACCAAGCCATCTCGGTTTCCTGTGCGCCCGATCCTTCATCCGCATCGGGACCGCGCTTGCCGGCATGGTAATTGTCGGTGGGGTTGCCCCGATGGTGTGGCCACCCTCTATCAATGAGATCGAGGCCGTCGCGGCCGAGACCGGGACCCCGATTGTCACGATCAATGCACACATCAAAGAGGTGTACTGGATCGACAAGCCCCATCAGGACTGGATCGTGAGGAACCTTTCCGGAGTGAGCGATCTCATATCGCTGCTCGCCGACGGTCACGGAAAGCTGGTCAACAAGCTCGAGACAATTGCCGCTCTCGCCAGAGCGGACGCATAGAAAGCCAAGGAGAGCCAAGTGAAGAGATTGTTAGTACTCGGAGCGGGAACCGCCGGAACCATGGTGGCCAACAAACTCCGTCCCATACTCGACGAGAAAGACTGGAAGATCACTCTCGTCGATCAACACGAGACCCACTACTACCAGCCCGGGTTCCTGTTCCTTCCGTTTGGTGGCTACAAGCGCGAGGAACTCGAGAAGCCAAAGCGCCGCTTCATCCCGGCTGGCGTCGAGCTGATGATGGGCGAGATCGATCTGGTCGAGCCGGAGAAGAACCAGGTCAAGCTGGTCGACGGCACCGAGCTCCCATATGACTACCTGGTCATCGCTACTGGCACTCACCCCACCCCCGGAGAGACGCCCGGGCTCGGAGATGACGAGTGGTACAAGACGGTTTTCGACTTCTACACCATCGATGGCGCCGAGGCGCTGAAGACGAAGCTCGAAACCTGGGAAGGCGGCAAGCTAGTCCTGAACTTGATCGAAATGCCGATCAAGTGCCCGGTAGCGCCGCTCGAGTTCATCTTCCTTGCTGACTCGTACTTCCACGAGCGGGGCATGCGCGACGCCGTTCAGCTCGAGTTCGTCACGCCCATGTCCGGCGCTTTCACCAAGCCGGTAGCCGCTCGATACCTGGGCGACATGCTCGTGGATCGCAAGATCAAGCTGGAGCACGACTTCTATCTCGAGCGGGTAGACACCGAGAACAAGCAACTCGTCTCATACGACGAGCGCACCGTCGACTACGACCTACTGGTGACGATACCGGTCAACATGGGCGCCGAGTACATCGCCAGATCCGGTCTCGGTGACGACTACCGCCACGTACCGGTCGACAAGCACAATTTCCTCTCGCCCGAGCATGACAACATCTTCGCTCTTGGCGATGCGGCGGCGCTACCGACATCGAAGGCCGGCTCAGTTGCTCACTTCGCCATCGACATCTTCAGCGAGAACTTCCTCGACCATGTCGAAGGACGCCCGATGCGGGCCCGCTTTGACGGGCATGCCAACTGCTTTATCGAGTCCGGGAACGGCAAGGGGATGTTGATCGACTTCAACTACGACACGGAGCCGCTCCCCGGCAAGTACCCGCTCCCCGGCATAGGCCCGTTCTCGCTGCTCCAGGAAACAGAGGCGAACCACTGGGGCAAGCTGATGTTCAAGTGGGTCTACTGGAACGTGCTGCTCGAGGGGCGAGCCATGCCGATCCCGGCGCTCATGTCGATGGCAGGCAAGATCCGCGAGGACCTGCAATGACCACCATCTCCCCCACGGCCACCGATGCGCTCGAGGCCAAGATCGACGCCCTCACCGAGCAGGTCGCCTTCCTCGCCCGGGAAGCGGAGATGGCGAAACGACGGCGCGAGGTATGGTCGGACCTGCAATCTGACCTGATGCCTATCGCCGGAGACGTGCTCCAGGTCGTCGAACGGGAACTCGATGAGCTCAGCGCAGACGTCCGAATCGGTGACTTTGCAGACCTGCTGCGCCGACTTATCCGGGTTGCCCCGATCCTCGACGAGGCACTCGTCTATCTCGAGATGTTTGGAGATCTGGCCACCGACCTGCTGCCGCTCAGCGATCAGGTCATGGATGTTCTCACCGACAAACTGGTCGATATCGACCAGAAGGGATATTTCGGCTTCGTCAAGAGCAGCTGGCGCATCGTCGACCGCGTCGTCACCGGCTTCAGCGAAGACGATGTCGACGCTCTCGGTGACAACATCGTGCTCATCCTCGAGACCGTCAAAGAGGTCACGCAGCCCGAGATGATGGCCGCACTGCACCACATGATCGGAGCCGTACAGAAGCAGCAGGCCAAGATGGCGACCGAACCCGAGAAGCCGCCAAGCCTGCTCCATCTGGCCAAGCGGCTGCGTGACCCCGAGGTACGACGCGGGATGAACAGGGCCTTGGACACCCTCGGCGCAGTTGCCGAGGTCGACACCACCCAACCCGTCGCGTTCAACAAGACCAAGAACCCATAGGAGGTAAAACAAATGCCCGTTATCACTATCGCCGGCAACGAAGTCACCGTCGACGACGAAGGCTTCATGACCGACTCCACTAAGTGGAATGAAGACATGGCCAAGGAGTTGGCAGCCAACATCGGAATCGAGCTGACCGATGCCCACTGGCAGGTCATCAAGTTCCTCCGCGAGGACTATGCACAGCAGGGCGAGACCCCGATGCTCCGGCGTGTTTCCAACGTCGGCGGCGTTCCCACCAAGGAACTCTTCCAGCTCTTCCCCAAGAAGCCCGCAAAGAAGATGGCGTACATCGCAGGCGTCCCGAAGCCACAGGGCTGCGTGTAGGAACAATCCCGATACGGCACAGGAGAGACAGCCATGACATTCGTTCCCGACTTCGGAGACGACAGCAGCGACAGAAAGATATGCTTCATCGCATCTAAGGGCACCCTGGATATGGTGTACCCATCCCTGGTGATGGCAAACGCCGCCCTCGGTGAAGGAATCGAGACCCACATCTTCTTCACGTTCTGGGGTTTGGACATTGTGACCAAAAAGCACATGGACAACCTCCAGTTCACGTGGCTCGGCAACACCGCTATGCATCCGCAAGGCAAGAAGCTGCACATGCCACAGGGCATGGCCGGGCTTCCCGGGATGACCGCGGTCGCCACCAAGATGATGAAAAAGCAGATCGCCGACCTAGACGTGCCCGAGGTACCCGAGTTCGTTCAGATGATTGCCGACGCCGGCGGGCATCTGTGGGCGTGCAAGATGTCGGTTGACATGATGGGCCTGACCAAGGACGACATGATCCCCGAGGTCGAGGACATCATCTCTGCAACCGATTTCATCGAGCTTTCCGACGGTGGACAGATCGTCTTCACCTGAGCGGCGGCACGGTGCGCAGAATCGACCAGACTGGGTGGGGCCCTGCGGGGCCCCACCCTTCGTCTGATTGGATCTGAATCATGGCCAGATACTCGTTCTCGACCACCATTCCCGGACCGCTCGATTCCGCTCGGGCCAAAGTGGCCGCCGCGCTGAGCGCCCAGGGCTTCGGCATCCTCACCGAGATCGACGTCAAGGCAACTCTGAAGACCAGGCTGGGCGTTGATGTGGATCCCTATCTGATCCTCGGCGCCTGCAACCCCCCGTTTGCCCACCAGGCCCTGACGGCGAACCCCAGCATCGGTGTCCTTCTCCCCTGCAATGTTGTCCTCCGCCAGACGGGTGACGATGTGACGGTCGAGTTCATGGACCCGGAGGCAGTGCTGAATCTGGTCGAGCAGGACGGTATCGCCGACATTGCCGCAGAGGTGCGGAGGCGGCTGGAGAAGGCCAGAGATAGCCTGGGTGGATAATCGGAATTACCATATCTCACGAGCCCGGCGGACGACCGCGTTCGGCCTCGCCGACCTGTTCGGCGCACCGACCGAGGAAAGTCCGGACTCCATAGGGCATGGTGCTGGGTAACACCCAGGCGGGGTGACCCGACGGACAGTGCAACAGAGAGCAAACCGCCGATGACGTGTGAGTCTATGACTCACATTGGCGAAGCCTCAGGCTTTGCCAGCGGATCTTCGGATCTGTCGAACAGGCAAGGGTGAAACGGTGGTGTAAGAGACCACCAGCGCTCCGGGTGACCGGGGTGGCTCGGTAAACCCCATCAGGAGCAAGGCCAAGCAGGGAGAGAGCTGCCCGCTCATCAATCCCAGGTGGGCCGCACGAGCCCGTCCAGCAATGGCGGGCCCAGATAGATGGTCGTCGTCGGTCGTCGGTCACAAGACCGGCGGCCGGATACAGAATCCGGCTTACAGCCGGGCTCGATGAAAGAGCCCCCAGATCCCGGGGGCTCTTTCACGTCTCCGCCTGCCTGCAAAAGATCTCTACTAGTCGCCCCAGCCGCTAATGACTGCGTACGCGCCAGAGGACGCTGTGCCCTCATCGGAGTGATGCTGGAACATGGCGAGAAATGCGGCGCGGACAGTCTGGCCATCCGATAACGGTTCTAGCGTGATTCCCACCCTGAGCTCGGCTCCGGAGGGATGGACAAATCGGACGACCACTTCCTCGAGATCCTCGTCTTCTTTCTCGATCGCGGTACGCCACCGCTCCATATCTGCGGGGTGGCACATAGCAACCAGTGGTACGCCGATGACCTCACTCAATGGAAGCCCCAGCATGTCGGCGGCGGCCTCTTCAGCAAAGATGACGGCGCCGCCTCGATCCAGGATGGCAACCGCGGTCGGCCCCTCGGCAGTGCTGACGACGCCCTCAGTCGTGGATGCCGTCGGATCGCCCTGGGATTCGCCACCACCGGACCGATGCTCAGCATGGTGGCGTTGAATCGCCAACTGAACGGACCGGGCGAGAGCGTCGGCGGTCACGGTGCCTTTGACGAGATAGTCTTGCGCTCCCCGACGCACCGCACGCAATGCGAGGTGATCGTCCTTGTGGGCGCTGAGCACCACGATGGGCACGTGAGGGGCGTTGAGCAACAGCGATTCAACGGCCTCCAGCCCGTCTGCGTCGGGTAATACCAGATCGAGAAGGACACAGTCGGGCGGCGATTCCGCGATTGCCTCGAGCGCCGACTCGAGCCGTTTGACGTGACGAACCGGAGCCTCATCTCCCCACGCCTCGCTAAGCATGGTGAGCACGAGACGCGCGTGAAGGGTGTTGTCCTCCACTACCAGCAGATCTGGTGGACCGCCATCCGTCTTGTCTTGTTCCATCGTCTGGGCCCTCCGCAGGATATGCGCTTCTCGGTGATTCGGCCGTTTCGTCTCTTCCCTTGAGCAGGTCGTGGGCATTCCAGCCGTACCTGCCACATACCCCCAGGGACAATGTCCCTCCGCTCGGAGAATACCCCTTTGGCAAGTTAGCTCAGTCCGGGATGGGCACCCGGGAATTGTCTCCTCCAAGGACGGGTTGGAGCCGGCCAGAAACGGCACGTCAATCACTTCGCCAGGAGAGGAGACGTGCGACAAACCAGAATCTCAATTCTGCGAGGATGAGGGGCGCAACCAAAGCTTCATCCTCACTTCCGGTAGAGAAAGGAAGGCTGTGACCCAATTCGCATATTTCTGCGGCCATGAGCAATGGCAACCCGAGGTACTGGTCGAGCACGCCGTGCTCGCCGAACGCGCCGGGTTCGACTTCCTCGTCGTTTCCGAGCACTTCCATCCGTGGGTTGACGATACTTCCGCCGCGGGATACGCCTTCTCGACAATCGGGGCGATGGCTCACGCCACCGAGCGAGTCAACATCGCCACGGGCGTCACCACCCCGCTGTTTCGCTACCACCCGGCGGTCGTCGCCCAGGCGGCAGCGACTATGGATCGGCTCTCCGGAGGCCGATTCCATCTCGGTGTTGGCACAGGCGAAAACCTGAACGAAGGCCCTCTTGGCTATGACTTCCCCAAGTACGCGGAGCGGGCGGCCCGGATGTGCGAGGCACTCCAGATCATGCGCAGGCTGTTGGACGGAGAGAAGCTCGATTTCAACGGTGAGTACTACAAAACCATCACAGCCAAGCTCTACAGCCCTCCGCTCGGGCCCGTGCCGATCTGGCTCGCCGCCGGAGGTCCCAAATCGTCCGCTCTCGCCGCCGGGTTCGCCGATGGCATCATCACCAGCGTCAAGGATCCGGCAGACACGTTCGACAGGGTGATCTCTCCGGCTCTCGCTGCAGCGAAAGACGCCGGACGTCGGGCGCTCCCCGTCATGGCATCACGCTGGTCGGTCCGCGCCGACACCGACGACGAAGCCTGGGAAGCGCTTTCTGCATGGCGCGGGCTGCGGGCGCCGGGTCGGCTCGAAGCAGTCGATCCCAAGGTGCTGCGAGAGCGGGCCGACGAGATGGATCGGAGCGAGGTCCTGAGCAAATACTCACTTGTGTCCACACCCGACGACTACATCGAGCAATACTCGCCGTTGATCACCGATGTCCACGCCGACATAGTCACAATCCAGACAACTTCGCTGGATCAGGTCGGGACGATCGAGATGCTTGGAGCGGAAGTGCTGCCGGCGCTGCGGGATCTAACCTAGGAGTCGGCCAGCTGGCGGATGTACTCGGTCTCGAATGCGAGATTCGTGTTCTCTGGATCGAGGGCAAGGGCGACATCCAGCCCCGGGACGATTGCCTCTGCATATGCGGCCGCGATCTCCTCAGCATCGTCGCCCTTCAACGCAGACGCCAGGTAGCTACCGAGCGGGCCGACGAGTGCGGGGCCGACCGTCGCAGCAAAGTCGACCTTCCAGCCGTCGACGCTCTTGCGAAGGATCACCCGCCCCTGTGTGGTCCCGGTTCCAATCGACACAGCTGTGTGATCGCGGGCATCGGGGATAGGGACGGGCTCGCCGACCCTGATCTCGGAAACCGATTCGCCCTGAATCGCATCAAACCCATCGCGAAAAGACGACCAGTACTCGGTGGCAAGCTCCTCACCCATCCCGCCGTCGAGCAGCCCGGCGAGCTCATCGGACCGCAGATTGTTCTCGACTGCCGCCACCACGGCAAGACCCACCGGTTCCACGAGCGACTCGATGGCGGCTACATCCTGCCCGGCAACCGCATCTAGCCATGCCGAAACCACCTCGGCGGGCCCCAAATCGCCGACGGTCGTCACGGTCTCTGCTTCTCCGCCGCCACAGGCACCAAGAAGCGCAATCAACAGAATCAATACCCACCGCTGCATGCCCACAGGCTACTGAGTCGTGGGGGTTGGCAAAGCTTCTACACTCTGCGCCGTGTCAGTAAGTATCTATCGTGCCGTCACTCTCGGGCTCATCGCAGGAGCCGTCGGGGGCTTGCTTGGCATTGGAGGTGGGGTAATCGTGGTGCCCGGCCTGGTGCTCTGGCTGGGGTTCGGCCAGCACAAGGCTTCGGGGACATCGGTGGCGACCATCATCGGTTCGTCTGGTGCTGCCCTCATCTCATTTACCGTGGAAAACTCGGTGAATTGGGGCGCCGCGGCACTGATCACCCTCGGTGCAGTGACGGGAGCAGCAATCGGCACCCGTGTGCTTGACCGTATCCCTGCAAAGGTGTTAGCCAGAGCCTTCTCCGCGATCCTGGTGGTCGCAGCGATCAGGATGGCGATTTGATGGAAGTCGTCGGATACATTCTTCTCGGCCTGGTCAGCGGCTTTGCCGCCTCGACGCTGGGAATCGGCGGCGGCGTCATCTTTGTGCCAGCCCTGGTGGTCTTCTTCTCGTTCTCCCAGCACATTGCCCAGGGAACATCGCTCGCCGTGATCCTCCCAACAGCAATCGTTGGCACCTATTTGCATGCCAGGCGCGGCCGGGTCCACGTGCGTACCGCTCTGCTCGTGGCTGGTGGCGGGGTCGTCGGCGGGCTCGCTGGTTCGTCCTTCGCTCTGTCGATCCCCGAAGATCTCCTGCGACGGCTCTTCGCCATCTTGCTCATCGTCATTGCGATCCGGATGATCAGCAAGTAGCTCCACCATCGATTGGTGCATCCACCCGACCGGTGCGCCACAGCTCCGCTCGCTTGCGCGGATCGGAAAGACCGGCCGCCGCCCACAGATAGGCGAGATACACCAGCCCGACGATCTCCCCCAACCACACCCTCCAGTCCCCCAACACCGAGCCGATATAGCCGGAAACTGTGTCGATGCCGGTCGGGGAGAAGCTCCAGCCGAAGAGCGGCCACCACAGCGTCTCGGGGTCGAGCCACATGGCGTCGAGGAGAACATGCAGGAGTAGCCCTATGGCAAGCGGCATCCACGTCTTACGCGGCCTGCCTCGCCTCGTCGACATCACCACAATCACCATCACCGCAGCGGCGAGCAACAGCCCGTGGGTGAACAATCGAACACTGTGCAACCGACCGTAGAACAGCAAGCCGATCGGCGTGTCGACAATATCGGGAATCAGTGCTCCGAGGAGAAGCATGCGAAGGTCCATCCGGTCGTCGCGAAATGTGTAGCGAGCAATCGCGACCGTTGCGCCCGCATGCCAGAGAAGCATCGTTGCGCTATACGACCAGGATCCGACGACAGTGGATACACCGCGGCGGATCCGAGCGCTTGGCCTCTACGATCTCGGCGGCAGTGAGCTTGAGATGGCAGCCCCCACACATGTTGTCGGTGAGTGCTCCGGCGGCGATGCCTTCCTTTTTCTCTCGAAGCTGCTCATACAGATCGACCAGATCCTCATCGATACGCGGCACGATCTCTGCCTTACGTGCTTCCTTGACCCCGAGTCGTGCGTCGATGCCTGCCCAGGCTTCCTTGATCAGTCCCTCGATCCGGCTCTTGTCGGCCTCGGCTTCTTGTTGGCTTGTCTTCAGATCGGCGACGGTGGCTTCCTGCTGTTCCCTGGCCTCCATCAGCTCCAGTACCTTGTCCTCCGCCTCGCTTCGCTTCCTCTGCAGCATCTCGACCTCACGGCGGAGATATTCAGCGTCGCGGGCGCTCATCCCACCTGCATAGAGACGATTCTGCTCGGCGTCGAGCCGCTGCCCGGTGATCTCGAGCTCCCCCTCTGTCTTATCGAGGTCAAGAGAGGTGTCCCGCAGGATCGCCTCAGCGTTCGCCAGCTCGCCCTTGAGGGCCTCGTTGTGCCCGTGCGCCTCACGGTATTCATCCAACTCCGGAAGGGACTGACGATCGTGGAGCAACCGGTCGATCTGGAGATCCACTTCTTGCAGATCGAGCAGATCGGCCAGACTGCGCAACTCCTCCATGCTCACCGTTCCTTCCACGGGTCGGCGTCGACATCGGTCATATCGATCGCATCACCTAGCAATTGTGAGACCGCAGCGTACAACGATTGCACGCCGGGACGCTCCGTTGCCGCGTGACCCGGATCGATCACCGCAATCCCGCGAGAGACTGCGTCGCGGGCCTGGTGGTGGCTGACGTCACCGGTCACAACGACATCGGCAGCAACACTATCCAGCATGGAGCCACCAGACCCGGGGATGACGGCGACCGTTTCGACCATTCCCGAACCCGCCACACGGATCACGCCACCCAGCGCATGGTCGACCCTCTGCGCCAGCTCTGCGACGTCGATCGGTGAGGTTAGGCGACCTCTCCTACCGATGAATCCTGGGTTCGAGCGAGTCGTGATGACGTCGAATGCGGGCTCCGCATAGGGGTGGGCAGCAACCAGGGCAGCCAGGACTGCCTCGACTCCGGGCTCGGGGGCCAGCATCTCGAAACGGGTCTCCGGCTCGTGGTTGAGCACGTCACGTGATCCCACGCTCGGCTCAGAATCGGCGCCCGGGAGGAATGTGCCGACCCCGTTGGCCCGATACGAGCAGGTTGTGTACCGACCTATAGTGCCCGCACCAGCCTTCGCCATTGCCGCTGTGATCGTGTCGACCGTGCCCGCAGGTGCAAATGACACGATCTTGACGGTCTCCGGTCCCCAGGCGGGGCCAAAACCACTCACCCCGGTCAGCCCGAGACTCGCGGCGAGTGAGTCTGCAGTGCCCCCTGGAGCCACATCAAAACCGGTGTGGGTCACGACGACAGCAATCCCGGCAGCGATAAGACGGAAAGCCCGTCCGGCGGCGCTCGACCCTGCTATCAGAGCTCGCGTCGGCCGAAAGAGCAGAGGGTGATAGGTGACAACCAGCTGCACGCCCGAATTGACTAACCGGTCCACCACCTCATCAGTGAGCTCATGGCAAACCGCTACCCTCGACACCGCCGCCGATGGGTCGCCCACCTGGAGCCCGACCGGATCCCAGCCGGCCGCCTTGCCCAGATTGAACGCATCCGCCAGACGAGCGGCGATCGCGCCAACGGTCTCCTGAGTTCCCATGTGAGCGATGCTACTGCCGCATGCCCATCAGTCTGCGGCCGGACCGCACCGCGTCCGATACGATCCAGGCGGTCAGGCCAGTTCCTTGATCACTCTGGCTACCCCGGAGTCAACCGATGGCCCCTCGAATTCACGTTTACCGAGCACTCGCTCGATTGCGTGGTTGCTGGGAAGATATAGCGCCTCCAACTCGGTGATCCCACGCTCGATGGCCGCTTCCTCCAGGATCTCGAGCATCTCAGTTGCGATGCCCAGGCGGCGCCATTCGGGCTTGACCACCAGCGCCACCTCGGCAATACCTCTGCCTGCGGGCTCGAACCGTCCTATGGCAACGGCTTCACCATCGACAAAGGCCACCAGCGCAAACCGCTGCTGGTAGTCGACTTCGGTGAGAAATCTGAGGCGCTTGTCGTCAAGCCTTATCGCCGGATTGAAGAATCGGTCGTATAGCGTGTCCGAATCAGCCTCGGCTACCTCTCTGGCGAGCACGGCGACATCGCCGGGGACCACCGGGCGGAAGTGAATCGTCCTTCCATCGGGGAGGACGGCCTGTCGCTCGTAGTCGAACGGATAGCCAGTCGGGATTCCAGCCCTCGGCTGGAGTGGGATAGTCATGACGCTCTATCACCATTGTAAGCATATTGCTTGCAATAGCAAGCAATATGGGCCACGCTCCTATCCCAAACCATGTCGGCCGATGAGCCGCGTCAATAAGCCTCGGGCACGAACGTCTGGTCAGACATAGGAGGCCGCACGTATCCCTCGTTCTCCTGGCGGGGCGGCAGCTCGATCTCCCGCGGGGTGAGATCCTTGTACGGGATCACACTCAGCAGATGATTGATGCAGTTGAGGCGGGCTCGCCGCTTGTCATCTGCGTTCACCGCGTACCACGGAGCTTGCTTGATATCGGTGTGGGCGAACATGATGTCCTTGGCCCGGGAATACTCCACCCAGCGGCTACGTGACTCTAGGTCCATCGGACTGAGCTTCCATCGCTTGCGAGGATCCCTGATCCGCTTCCGGAACCGCCGCTCCTGCTCCTCGTCACTGACCGAGAACCAGTACTTGACCAGGATGATGCCGCTGCGAACCAGCATCCGCTCGAACTCCGGGGCGGTCCTCAGGAACTCCTGGTACTGCTGCTCGGTGCAGAAGCCCATGACCGGCTCGACCAGCGCCCGGTTGTACCAGCTGCGGTCGAACAGCACTATCTCCCCTGCCGCCGGCAGATGCGCCGCGTATCGCTGGAACCACCACTGGGTCTTTTCCCGCTCCGTCGCGGTTCCGAGTGCTGCTACCCGGCACACACGAGGATTGAGCCGCTCGGTGATCCGCTTGATGACCCCGCCCTTTCCGGCGGCGTCCCGACCCTCGAAGATCACGACGACCCGTATGCCCTCTGACTTGACCCACTCCTGGAGCTTGACCAGCTCCATCTGGAGGCGATCCAATTCATCCTCGTAGAACTTGCGTTTCAGCTTCTTGCGCGGTTCTACCGTTTCCGCGTCGGGATGCAGCACTGAATCGAGAATCGACGAGGGAGCCGATGCCTCGTCAGGTTCAGTGAGCGAGTGAACCGGCTCTCCCACTTCCGGCTCAGCGGGGTCGGCCTCGGCATGCGGTGCTACGTCCGCCGTCTCCCTGGGTTCCTCGGTCATGATCTCTCCCGGTTGGCAGTTTCCCCAGGATACCCATTTGCCGTACCCGGAATCGAACCAGCCGAACAGACACTTCGGTAAACCTCATCGGTCGCTTCGGCGAGCGCCTACTCAGAGTGGCAGTACAGCCTGCAAAAACCCTCTGAATTGAGCCACCTTCGGCTTCGTCCGGCTCGGCAAGGAGTAGCCGACGATCCTGTTTGTCCCCTGGGGCGCCCCATCTCGTTAACAAATCGTTTGCTTGCTTCCCGCTCGGGGTATGGAAGGATCGTCGAGAACACCCGGTTTCTACGCGTATCGTTGAACCCACGAACCGGAGGGAACGCCATGTGGCTCAAGAAAGTCGAAATGCCAACACCTGATACCGCCATTCGCGGTCGCGAGAATCCCATCCAGATCAGCGGGATTCACTACGTCAACGGGAACACAATCGTCCCACCATTCCCCGAGGGCGTCGAGCTTGCCTACTTTGGCATGGGATGCTTCTGGGGCGCCGAGCGCATCTTCTGGCAGACCCCGGGCGTCTTCTCCACCGCAGTCGGCTATCAGGGCGGCTTCACGCCAAACGCCACCTACGAAGAGGTCTGCACAGGGCGCACCGGCCACACCGAAATAGTCATGGTTGCCTATGACCCCGAACGGGTCTCATACGACGATCTGTTGCGTGTCTTCTGGGAAGGTCACGATCCCACACAAGGCATGAAGCAGGGCAATGACGTCGGCACGCAGTACCGGTCTGCGGTCTACACGGTCAATGCCGCTCAACGAGCTGCTGCCGTCGCCGCCCGGGACCGCTACTCACGGGAGCTGACCAATGCCGGCTACGGTCCGGTCACAACCGAAATCGAGCAAGCCCCGAAGTTCTATTACGCCGAGGAATATCACCAGCAATTTCTCGCAAAGAATCCGAATGGTTATTGCGGTATCGGCGGAACCGGTGTCGCATGCCCCATCGGCCTCGCCACCTGACGAACCCGGTCCGACCACCATGTAGAGTCAGCCGCTCACACGCGAGATGTGGAGCTGACAATGGCGGACAAGGAAAAGGCTACCGAGGCCGGGGAGCAGAAGGACGAATCCAAGGAGCTCCCGCCCCCGCCACATCACGAGGAGATCTCGACCGAGTCGGTTCACACCGTCGAGATCAACGGTGCTGCACTCGAATACACAGCAACTGCCGGACGGCTCCTCCTCAAGGAGGAGGAGGGCAAGAAGAAGGCATCCTTCTTCTTCGTCTCGTACACCAAGAATGATGTGACCGACCTCTCACAGCGACCGATCGTGTTCGCTTTCAACGGCGGCCCCGGCTCCTCGTCTGTATGGCTTCACCTTGGCGTGCTCGGCCCACGTCGGGTACTCATGGACGACAAGGGCATGCCATATCCCCCGCCGGGCCGTCTGGTCGACAACGAGTTTTCGCTACTCGATGTTGCCGATCTGGTCTTCATCGACCCGGTTGGGACCGGCTTCTCCCGTGCCATTCCCAACGACGAGGCCAAGAGCTTTCATCACTTCAAGAAGGACATCGAGGCCGTCGGTGAGTTCATTCGCCTGTACCTGACCAGGCACAAGCGATGGGGATCGCCGAAGTTCCTCGCAGGCGAGTCTTACGGAACCACCCGTTCGGCAGGCCTCGCGGGACATATGTACGACCGTCACGGGATCACCTTCAACGGGCTCATGCTGATTTCGTCGATTCTGAACTTCCAGACCGCGGGCTTCGATGGCTCCACAGGAACTTTTCGACGTGGCAACGACCTCCCGTACGTCTTGTTCCTGCCCACTTATGCGGCCACGGCTCGGTACCACGGCAAGCTCGGTGCCAGGGATCAGAAGCGCGAGTTGCGCGACCTCCTCGAGGAAGTGGAGGAGTTCGCATCGACCGAGTACGCCCTGGCGTTGTTCCAGGGAGCGGCGCTCCCCGACAGCCAGTTCAAGAAGATCGCCAGGAAGGTCGCCCGATATACCGGACTGTCGGAAACCTACGTCACTCGCTACGACCTGCGCGTAGAGATCCTCCGCTTCTGCAAGGAATTGCTGCGAGAAGAAGGCCGAACGGTCGGTCGTATCGACTCGCGCTACACGGGCATTGATCGATTCGTCGATGGCGACGCATTCGAGTCGGACCCCTCAATGGATGCCACGATGGGCGTCTACACCTCCGCGCTGAATGCATACATGCACGACGAGCTCGAGTACGAAAGCGATCTGCCGTACGAGATCCTCAGCAGCCAAACCTGGCAGAACTGGGACTACGAGGACTTCAAGAACGCATACGTGGACGTGTCGGAGACGCTACGCAACACGATGAGCCGTAATCCGTTCATGAAGGTCTTCGTCGCCAACGGGTACCTCGATCTGGCAACCCCGTACTTTGCGACGGAATTCACCTTCAACCATCTCGGTCTCGACCCGAGCTTGCGTGAAAACGTCGCCATGGAGTACTACGAGGCAGGCCATATGATGTATGTCCACATCCCGTCATTGGCGAAGCTCGCAGAGGACCTCCGCGGCTTCGTCAACGACGCAACGTGAGCTAGCGGTCTACCACCCCAGCCAGGAACCACTAACTTCGGGATTGAGCAGACTGAGGGAAACATGGCGATCGAAAGTACAGATGCCGCGACCCGCCGGCGACGGAGCGAGCGACGCGTGGCGCGCTCTCTGTGGCAGTTTCCGGAACGTCGCAGAGGTTTCGACCGTCGCGAACGCCCGGGGTGGCGAGGGCGCTACGAAGCGGACCTGCGTAAGTACGCAGCAAGCCGGCTGACGTTCCCCCTCGTCGCGGCGTCCATAGTCGTGTTCAACTTCATCGACTACATAATGACGATCCGGGTCCTGGGTGCGGGTGGTCTCGAACTCAATCCCGTCATGCAGCGGCTGTTCGAGACGGGATGGGAAACTGCAGCTCTGGTAAAAATGCTCACCGCCGGTGCGGTGGCCATTGTCCTACTTGCGCTCAGACGTTACCGCAGAACTCTCGAAGCATCTCTACTCATCCTGCTCGGATACAGCGCGCTGACCCTCTATCACGTCTACCTGGCCATCCGCATCCACTAGCGAGTCTGCACCTCGGGGTTTCCCCCGTGCCCACCAGGGTCACATCAGGGTGAGTTGAGGGTACTGCCCAATATCGCACGACCGTGCTTTGCCCCACGATGGGGGCATGGAAACAACACACACAACCCCAGCAAGCCCGAGCCATCGTATGAGACGCCCCCTGGCCGGACGTGTCCTCGGTGGCGTCGCCGCCGGTATTGCAGAGCAGACAGGCATGTCCGTGAGCCTCATCCGCCTTGGCTTCCTGGTTACCTCGGTGTTCGGCGGATTTGGCCTCGTCCTGTACGCGGCTGCATGGTCACTGCTCCCCGCAGAAGGCGAGCAGGACACACCCGCCGAACGGTGGTTTCGGAGTCTGACGACACCCGACAGTCGGCTTGGCGCCATCCTCATTGGCGCCGTCGTGCTGGTTCTTCTGGCCACCGCCGACCGAATGGCACTAGCCGTAGGCGTCGCCCTGATCGGTGCGGCAGCGTTGGTCGCCGGCCGGCCCGGCAATAGCACTCACCAAGTACCCGCCGGCACCACCGGCAACGAGAAGGAATAAGCATGCGAATTACAAAGCTCATCGCCGCTGTTGTCGGCATTGGAATGGTCATAGTCAGCGTTGCCCTGACCGTCGGTGGCATAGCAGCGATTGCGTTCCCCGACCGTGATGGCTGGGTGTCTGCAGGCCCGGTCCGTCTCCAGACTGATGCGGCTGCGCTCGTCGGCGACGATATCGAGATCGACTTTGGCGGCGACTTCACAAACGGGCGTACCTTCGTGAGTTGGGGAGAGATTCCCGCCGAGTTCGACATCAGCAGCAAAAACGGCAAGGAGGTGTTTGTCGGTATCACCACGCCGGCGGACGCCCGGGCCTATCTCGACGGTGTGGCGGTTGATCGGGTCTCGTCCTTCGACGATGAGCACGACATCTCCCATGTCGCCGGCGCCTACCAAGCCGTTCCACCCGCTGAAACCGACATATGGGTTGCTTCGAGCAACAACGGTCTTCTCGAGTGGGACATCAGCTCTGGAGAGTGGACGATTGTGGCCGTCAACGCGGATGGCTCACCAGGCATCGATATCGGAGTGACCAGTGCGGCGAAGGTGCCGTTCCTGCGTCCGCTGGGAGCGGTGCTGGTGTTCTTCGGATTCCTCGGCACCATCGCCGGGGGTTTTCTCACCTACTACGGCGTTCGCAGAGACCGGAACGCAACCCTGGCGATACCACCGATGTCGTCAACCGAATCGATCGTCACCGGATAAGGCCATGGCGCTGCCTCGCCTGTAGTTGGCGAACGGCTATGCCCGGTTCGAGCAACTGTTGCTCGAACCGGGCGTCGGCGTGTCTAGCTATCTACGCGGGTTTCCGTGCGGAGGTCTTGCGAGCCGCCTTCTTGGTAGACCCTTCGTGCTGTCCGACCAGGTTGGGACCGTTGACGGCCCGTCCCGGCTTGGTCAGCTTGATCGCAGAATGCTGCTGATGGGTTTTTGTGGCGCGAACTTTGGATACACCTGACATGGTTGTCTTTCTGGAGGGTTGCGCCGGGCGTTGTGCCCGGAAGCATGATTGATGACCGGAACCCCGGTCAATGGTTGCGATGTAGTCAGTCGTCGAATCGTTGCCAGCCGTTTCGGTTGCGCCGTGCGCGCTTGTCCTTGCCGTGGTAAGCGGTCTTACCGCTTGATCGACGCCGCTCGAGGCCCTTTGCCTGACCCCTCAAACTCTGTTCGCCATAGCGAAATTGATCCCCACCTTCTTCGTCATCGAAGGAGATGAAGTCCACTCTGCGACCCATGCGCAGCCTTTCTCTCATGCCCGGAACAACGGGCGCACGGCACTGTGCCGGGTGTGATAAAAGGTAGTTGATCAGTAGTTAGCTAGCAAGCTGTTTCGGGTGCTAGGCATCGCCGAGATTGACGAGGATCTTGCGCAACAGGTCGGCGAGTCCGTCGCGACCTGTTTCATCGATCGGGCCTAGAGCATCGCGGTATTCGTCCAGAATGTGTCGATGCACCTCGTCGACGATCGCCACCCCGTCGGGGGTGAGGGTAACGATCGTGGCACGGCCGTCGTCGGGGTGTGGACTGCGTTCGATCCAGCCCGGGCCCTCGAGCCGATCCAACCGGCCACTGAGGCCGGCAGATGTGAGCAGCAACCGGGACGTCAACTCCTTCGGCGACAATTGGAAGGGCTCCCCTTCCCGGCGCAGCGTGGCCAGTGTGTCAAAGTCGCCGGGGTTGCGGATTCCAAAACGTGCGATCACCGCCGCAATTCGCTCATCGATGAGTGCGGCCGCCCTACGAATCCGGCCGACCACAGCCACCGGCGCCACATCGAGATCGGGTCGCTCCGACTCCCAGGCCTCAATCGATGAGTCGATGTAGTCGTTGCGCATGTGGTGACCCTACTAGTGCAATCCGTGAACACGATCTCAGGAAACTCCCAGAAGGTCCGCAGTGGATTCCCAAGCCGGGATGGTGATCTGTCGACATGATGACAACTCGAAGACTCTCTATTTCCCCAAGAATGGCCGTACTCGTTCTGGCGGTTGGGCTACTGGCTGCTGGTTGTGGAGGCACAGCCACCGTATCCGCAGACGATCCCGCCGATGCCACATCGGCCACTTCCACGACGGTGTCGTCCTCATTCCTGTCCGAAGACACTGTCCACGCCATCTCGGTCGAGTTCGATCAGGCTGATTATGACGACGCCATTGCTGCCTATGAAGCCGACGAATCCAAAGAGTGGATCGCAGCCACGGTGACCATCGATGGCGCCGTCTACGGGAACGTCGGTATGAGGCTCAAGGGGAATTCGAGTCTCTTTGCGCTTGGTGGCGACAACGCCCGGCGCGGCCCCGGTGGCAACGCCGACTCATCGAGTCCTGAGACCCTCCCCTGGTTGATCCGTCTCGACAAGTACGCCGAAGGCCAAAACCACAATGGGATTTCCGACATCGTGGTTCGATCGAACAACACAACGACCGCGCTCAATGAGGCAGTCGCTCTCGACCTTCTCGAAGAAGCGGGCCTGGCCTCTCAGGATTCGGCGTACGCGGCATTCTCGGTCAACGGCAGCGACACGGTGTTGCGCCTGGTGATGGAGCTCCCCGAGGACACGTGGATGGCCACCACTTTCTTCGACGACGGAATCCTGTACAAGGCGGAGGCCACGGGTGACTACAGCTATCGCGGCGACAACCCGGAGTCCTACACCGACGTCTTCGACGTCGAAGCCGGCGAGGACGACCTTTCTCCACTCATCGAGTTCCTCGACTTCATCAACAACAGCACCGATGAGGCCTTCTACGCTGAGCTCGACCAGCGGCTCGACACTGACTCGTTTGCTACCTACCTCGCGGCTGAAGAGCTGATAGCGAACTCCGACGATATCAACGGCCGCGGCAATAACTCCTATCTCTACCTCGATGCCGGCACCGGCCGATTCACCGTTGTTCCGTGGGATCACAATGGTGCCTTCAGGATGATGGGAGGCGGCGTAGCCCGCGACGGTGCTCCGACCGACGACGGTCGGCTCGGAGCGCTCCCAGGCGGCGCACCGCAGAACCAAACCGGGCGTCCCGGTGCGGACGTGCCGGGCCCGGGTGGCGCAGAGGTCTCCAATGTGCTCGTTGACCGCTTCCTGGCCAACGCGGACTACGCGGCGTCGTACCAATCCGAACTGGATCGACTGACCACCGAGCTGTACGACAGCGGCACGGCAACGGCCATCCTCGACAAGTGGGTTTCGCTTCTCGGAGGATCAGGACTGGTCAGTGACGATGTCATTTCGACCGAAGCGGCAGCGATCTCCCGGTACTTCGGCTGACAGACATGCGGGTAGATTCGACAACGAGCTCCAGCTCCTCGTCACTGAGCTCGATGCCGGCGGCGACCAATCTCACCGCGATGCCAATTGTGAATAGATACACCACGTCCATCGGTAGCGGGACAAGTATCGCGGCGAACTCGTCACTTCCCGCTATCTCCATGAGACGGTCCCCCTCCGCCGCCACCATTTGATGGGCGGCGGCGTAGTAGGGCGATTCCTCGAGCTGGGTGAGGAACCTGGCACGCTCCGGCTCCCGGGAGAGATAGCGGTAGACAGCGAGCCAAAGCTGCCGATAGCGACCCTCGGTCGTAGTCTCCCCGGTCACGGCGGCAGCTACCTCATCCCCCATCTCCCTCTTGATCTCGAGATAGGTGGCAAACACCAGTTCCTCCTTGGAGGCATAGTGCACATAGGCAGTACCAGTGGCGACACCAGCCGCCGTGGCGATTGCGCTCATCGACGCGCCGTGAAAACCGCGCTCGGCAACAAGATCACGAAGCGCCCGACGGATAGCCGCCGGGCGATCGAACGTCGTCACGCCCTCTCCTCGTCCGCAAGGTCGAGCTTCACCCCGGTTAGATCCTCCGACACCGCCCAGAGTGTGGCTATGGCCTTCTGCAGACCGATGCGACGCAGGATCGGCCTGCGCACCGGCGGCCCGTTGTTGATGAAACGTGGAGCGTAGAACTCGCCACCTCTGGCATCCGGGTCCGTGGCTGCCCGCAGCTGGGGCAATGCGCCATCCGCTGCCTCCATTCCGGTCCTGGCTGCCAGCCACTTCCACATAGGTGCCGTCCACCCGCCGCCACCCTCATCAACGGTGTGCACCTGGAGATTGGTGTGCGACAGGCCGGGGTGAGCCAGCAAGCTCTTTGCCCGAAGGCCGTGTTTGTCGAACTCCTGATTGAGCCCGATGGCGAAGAAAAAGTTGGCCAGCTTGGATTGCCCGTATGCCTTCCACGGGCCGTAGTTGCCTTCGAGATTCGGGTTGGCCGGATCGACCGGCCTGCCCGTGTGATGCGCCGTGCTGGTGACGGTGACCACCCGGGCCGCGTTCGCTGCCAACAGCGCCTTGAGCAAGCCGCTGGTAAAGACCCAGTGCCCGAGGTGGTTGACTCCGAACTGCATCTCGAAACCGTCCGCGGTGCGACGCTCCGGCATCGCCATGAGCCCGGCGTTGTTGAGCAAGATATCGACCTCGGGGTGTTTCGCTGAAACCTCTGCCGCGGCTTCGCGAACCGATGCCAGCGAGGCGAGATCTAGCTCAATGATCTCCAGCGATGCATCCGGATGTTCGGCCTTGATCTCGTCGAAGGCGCTCCGTGCCTTCTGTTGATCTCGGGCTGCCATGACCACGTGGGCACCGGCACCTCCGAGAGCCTTGGCCGATTCGAGCCCGAGCCCGCCGTTGGCTCCGGTGACAACAACGACCTTTCCGGTGAGATCCGGTATGTCCGATGTGCTCCACCTCATTCTGTTACTCCTTGGTGAATGAGCATTCATTATGAATGATTGTTCATTCGGTGTCAAAGAAAGCGGTATCGCGGATCCAGTACCCACCGGCAGGTAGCTACAACTGCGTGGCTTTGCCAATATGAGGTCACACGAAAGAGGAGCTCGGCGTGCCCGATGAAGACGATGCCCACTGGCTGACATGGATGATCGGAGTGCCCATCGCACTGGTGTTGGCGGCGCTGGCGACGCTCGCCCTGGGAATACGGTTCAGGGTCCCGTTCGTCGTCAATAGAGTTCGAAGACTGGCCCGCGACCACTTCAATCCCACGCAGATGCAATCGGCCGGCAACCCCGGTTCGTTTGCGGCGGTAGTCCGTCACAAGGGGAGGAAGTCGGGCAAGAAGTACGAGACACCGGTCGTCGTGGTTCCATACGAGGACGGGCTCGTGGTGAGCCTCACGTACGGTCCCGATACCGATTGGGTGCGCAACCTGATGGCAGCGGGATCGGCCACACTCGTGTACGAGGGTGAGACCTTCACCGTCGATCAGCTTCGAGTAGTCCCGATCGACACGATCAGCCACGTTTTCGGCTCCGCGGAAAGGCGAGCACAGCGGCTCTTTGGCGTCGCCGATTGCCTGGTTATGCACCGGGTGAACTGACCACGACCGACCGGCTGCGGTCCTGGCAGAATCGGCCCATGGAAGAAGCACACTTCGAGGTAGACGGTGACGTCGTAAGGGTCACCCACCCGGAGAAGATCATGTTCCCCACCCAGGGATGGACCAAGCTCGATCTTGTCGAGCACTATGTGACCTGTGTCGACGGTGCTCTGGCCGGGGTCTTTGGCCGGCCCACCATGCTCAAGTGCTTCCCCAAAGGTGTCGGGGAGAAGCCCTACTACCGGAAGCGGGCACCCGAATCGGCCGGCGAGCGCTACTTCGTGAGATTCCCCTCCGGGCGAACCGCCGGCTACTTCGTCCCGAGAACGCCGGCCGATGTCGTTTGGATGGCACAGTTCAATTGTGTCGACCTCAACCCGTGGCCATCGCGGGTCGAGCACGTGGAGAACTCCGACGAGCTCCGTATCGATCTCGACCCCACTCCGCAGGCAACCTGGCCGGATGTGCAGGACGTCGCACTCCAGGTGAGGGAGGTACTCGAAGACTTCGAACTCATCGGTTTTCCCAAGACTTCGGGATCAAGAGGCATCCACATCTACGTGCGAGTCGAGCCACGCTACTCATTTCTCGAGATGCGCAAGGCTGCATTGGCGTTTGGCAGGGAGGTCGAGCGACGCCGACCCGACATAGTCACCACCCAATGGTGGAAGGAGAATCGCCACGGGGTCTTCATCGACTACAACCAGAACAGCCGTGATCGAACCATCGCCAGCGCCTACTCCGTGCGCCCCACCGGCTGGGTGTCGGCACCGCTGACGTGGGACGAGGTACCCGATGCCGAGCTGTCCGACTTCCCCATGGTTGGCTTCGCAGGGCGCTACGGCGACAAGGGCGACTTGATGGAATCAATCGACGATCGCCATTTCAGCCTCGACACCATGCTGGAGCACGCCGGAAGAGACGAGGCCGGTGACCTGAGCGGTGAGCCGTGGCCGGAGACCTTTGGCAAGCCGCGGGGCCGCCGTAGTTGGTGGCCGTCTGAATGAGGCCCAGCCTGCTGCCAGGTCTGAGCTGGCTCTGCCAACTCAGCCCGCGGTCTTGTAGATCCAGGTCAATTGCCGTTGCCGGCTATCACAGAGAGACACGGATCTGGTCGTTTGCCTGTCTGCCCACAGTGAATCCACTCCGACGCTCCCCTGCCGATACCTCGTAGTAACCGTAGAACCCCCGGAACGTCAATTTGCCTTCGTCGTCGGTGCGCATCGTTGTAGGGGCGAGCCACCACTTCCCCTTCACCAGCCCCAGCAGCGCCTCATATGCGGGCTTGGGCGACAGATCGTGCCGGAGGTAGCCCGAGGGAGCGTTGAGCCAGGCGCCGTCGCGCAGTCCCCAGTTTGTGATCGCTTCCACCTGAGGATGGGCGAATAGCGTCGAGTACATCTCGACGACTTCGGCCGCCTGCCGCTCTTCACCCTCCGGCTTCGACGGCCAAGCGTCGACCTGGTAGTCGTTCAGGTCGACGATCTCGGGCGGCATCAGGTCCCCCGAGACGAGCGACAGTTCGGTGAAGTGCAACGGAAGCCCGAAGCGGGAGAATCGCTCCAACACATCGTGGGTCTTCTCCAACCCCCAATACCCCTGGTGCATGTGGGATTGAAGCCCGATAGCGTCGATCGCGATGCCCGCATCGAGGCAATCCTCGATGACACGCTCATAGTCCGGAGACATGTCGAAGTCGTTGAGGAGCAACATCGCCTGCGGGTTAGCCGCCCGTGCTGCGGCAAACATGTCGCGGACGATCCCGAGCCTCCCCAGGTCCCCGGCGATCCGGGTGATTCCGTTGTCGTAGCGGTCGAAGATCGGCATGATCACGACCTCGTTGAGAACATCCCACATGTCGACGACACCGGCGAAGTTGGTCACCTCGCGTTCGATGCGGGCAATCTGCGCGGCGTGGATCTCAGTGTTGGGGAGCTCGAGCAACCAATCAGCGGTAAGGGTGTGCCAGCACAGCGGATGGCCCTTCACTTCACAACCAAACCCACTGAACCATCGTGCCGTCTTCAGGATCCTCCGGGTATCGGGCATGCCCCGCTCCCGCTCAAACCCATCCCAGTAAAACGGAAGAGTCACGAAGTTGTACAGTTCGAGGAACCGGTCCCGGTACTCCTCAGCGGCGGCAATCTGCTCGCCATTGACCTCGCCATTGGCAAGCGGGATCAGATCGAACGCCTGACTTCCCCACAGGAATCGATGGCGCCGCTGCATCACCTCTACTTCCAGGTTCGCCGCCGGCGCCCCATCACGGCTGATCGCGAGTGTCACATCCACAGTGCGGACGTCTCTGATTTGCTGATCCAGGTTCACGTCGACTCCCCTGTCGGAGGGCTCAGCGCATCGACAAGATCTGCTCGACGAATCGGTTCGGGTCGAGGAGATGCGGGTAGTGGCCGCTATCCGGCCACACTTCGTACTCTGCCTGTGGAATCACCGACTTGAGCCATGCGACGTAGTCGGAGCCGAGATCATTGCCGTGCAGCGCAAGATAGGGAACGTCGATCCCCGCAAGCAGATCGCGCACCATGGCATCCAGCTCGCCGATGCTCTTGGTAAACACCACATCCCACACACCCAGCACCGCGTCTTGATCGGCGCGGCGCAGCTTTGTCAACCGTTCTTTCTCGGCGTCGGGGAGCGGCGCCATGAACCCGTCAAACATCCCGCCGATAACGGCACCGAACGCGTCGCCACGCAACATCGGCTCCACCGAACCAAGCTGGTCCTTGAAGGCGGCGAGAGCGAGTGGCTGGTCGACGTTGACGGCGGCACGCACCGGCCGTCGGGCCGCATAGACAGAAACGACGAACCCGCCCAGGGAGTGCCCGACTGCCAGCGGTGTGTCATGCCCCACCGCGTCGACCACCGAGCCCACGTCGTCGGCAAGCCGATCAAGCCCATACCCGTCGACGGGATCCGATTCGCCATGACCGGGGAGATCGACGTTGAGCACCCGGAACACCTCGGAGAGATCCCCCAGCAACGGGTCCCACGACCTCCTCGACTCGGTGATGCCGTGCACCAGGAGGAGGTCTACCTCCCCATCACCAACAACTTCGTACGCAACCCGGTTGTCTCCGGAGGCCGTCACAACTGGCATACCAATCCTCTCCATGAGGGTGTCGATTAGTCCTCGTGAAGGCCGGCGCCGCCCGTCCATACGACACCGAGCCTGAACGCAAATCACTCAACGCAAGATCTGCCGTGCAGCCTACCAACCCGAGCATCGTGATCGCTTGCCCCGGCATCGATGGCACGACCTCGTGACACCTCACGCGGCGATATTCGACCCAGAAGCGGCTGCGGTCTGCAACTATGGAATGATGCAAACCAGAATGACCCTGGGAAAGATGCAGAATCCGGTGCGCGGTTTCCTTCATGGGAGCGCCGCCGTCGTCGCTGTTGTGGTCACGCCCGTACTCGTAGCACGGGCATCTTCCTGGCCGGCGCGGTTGAGTGCTCTCGTCTACGGGCTCGGGCTGATTGCCCTATACACCACAAGCTCTCTATATCACTCAATCCCCTGGCGAGAGGCGTGGAAGAAGCGGATGCAGCGGCTCGACCACGCCATGATCTTTGTGCTCATCGCTAGCTCCTTCACCCCGATCGTTGTCGTCATCCTCGATGGCTGGGTCCGAGTCGCAAGCCTCCTGATCGGTTGGTCGATTGCGATCACAGGAATCACGCGAAGTCTGCTGACACGCAATCAACGATTCAATCTGTCGATCGGGTTGATGGTCACGTTGGGATGGTTGTCCATGCCCATAATGGTCCCGCTTGCGCACCGAGCCGGGGTCGGGCTGGTAGCCCTGATCGCCGTCGGCGGGATCATCTACACCGTTGGCATGGTGATCGTGGTTACGCAGCGACCGCGGCTTTGGCCGAGAGTATTCTCGTCACACGAGTTGTTCCACGTGCTAGTGGTCACGGCGTCCGTGGTGCACTTCGTCGCCATCTACCACTACGTCCTGCCGTTCATGGGGTCTTCGGGCGCCGGCGCCTGAGCACCGCCGATCCTGGCTTCCCTCAGCCGGCTGTGACTGCTGCCAGCACGGTTTGTATACCGGTAGTGGCGAGACCCGCACTCGCTTCGGGCGTCCGAGCGGCCAGTTCCATCAGACCGTTGAAGATGTGCCGGATCAGCACCGCATCAACGTCCGGGACCAGGGTGCGGCGGAACGCCCCGGTGCGGATCCCCTCCTGGAGCACTTCCCTGATACGCCGATCCAGGGCCACGTCATATTCGCCCAGAGTGGACCGAGTCTCCGCCGACAGCCCGGACTGGATACCGGGCGCATGGTGGGCATGCGCCCCGATCGATACGGTATGCCGCACGAGCTGTGCAAGCTTATCCCGGGGGCCGTCGACGACCAGGAGCGCAGACTCCAACAGCCGGATACTCTCTCGATTGTGCCTGCCGATTGCCGCAGCGACGATGCTGTCGACGTCCGGGTAATGGTTGTACAGCGTCTGTCGTGATACCCCGGCCGCCTCGGCGACTCCCACCATCGTTATCCCGCCAAGGCCGACTTCCGCAATCAGACTGAGAGCGGCTCCGGCGATACGGTCGTCCGCCGACCCACCGGACTCTGTCATTGGCGGCTCTTCCGGTAGAGGCGTATCGACAGCGGGCCGAAGACCGCGAGGAGAATGGCCGTCCAGGCGATGCTCATCAGAATGTCTCCACCTGCCGGAAGCCCGTTTGCCAGACCTCGAACCGCATCAGAGGCTGTCGATATCGGCTGATACTTCACGAAGGGTTGGAGCCAGCCGGGCATTGTCTCTGCCGGCGCAAAGGCTGTGCTGGCGAGCATGAGCGGGAATAGCCAAAACATGGAGAGCATGCCAACCATGTCGGGCTGTTTCACCTTGGCTGCAATGGCAGCGCCCAGCCAGGAGAACCCGAATCCGATGCCAGTCGCAAGCGCGATCGCCCCCAGCGCTCCTGTGAAGGAGGCAAAGCGATAGCCCATTAGGAGACCGACTAGCGCAACGAGCACCAGGCTGGCGACGTTGCGAGCCGCATCGGCGATTGTCCGCCCTGCGATAACTGCCACCCTGCTCATCGGCAGCGACAGGAACCTGTCCGTCACACCCTCGCTGAGATCCGCAGCCAGACCCAGACTGGTCTGCTGCGCTCCTTGTAGAGCCGTGATCACGAAGACCCCTGGGACGAGGAAGCGCAGGTAGTCGATGCCCGCTCCCGCCCCAATCGACCCTCCGAAGATGTAGTTGAACAGGACAAGGAAGAACACGCCCATGATGACTGCGAAGAACAGCAAGTCGGGTTGTCTCATGGTACGAACGGTGTCGCGCCACAGGACGGTGCTCGTGTCCTGAATCGCCCTACCAACCCGCAAGCGCAAACCCGGATTGACCACGACCTGCGACTCGAATCGTGCAGTGGTATCGCCGACTGTCACGCCGGTACCTCCTCTGTTTCCGCTGGTGAACCTGTGAGATTCAGGAAGACATCGTCAAGAGTCGGGCGACGCAATTGGAAGTCGGAGACCGTGACCCCGCCGTCCTGGACAGTCCGCAGCAACTCGAGGGCGTAGGCGGTATTGTCACCGACCGGAACAGAGATTCTCTGCTCCTCCTCGTCGGTCATGAGACCCTCGACATGCCCGATCAGCCTGATCGCGGCGGCAAGCTCTCCCCCACCCACCGTTACTTCCAGCATGTCACGCTCCAGGCCTTTCTTCAGCGATTCCGGCGTTCCTGAGGCAATGACTCGACCTCTGTCGATGATCAATACGTCGTCCGCGAGACGGTCCGCTTCCTCGAGGTACTGAGTGGTGAGCACGATCGCTGCGCCCCCACCAGCTAGTTCCTCAATCGCTGCCCAGATCTCAGATCTGCTTCTGGGATCGAGCCCGGTCGTCGGTTCGTCAAGAAAGAGCGCGGGCGGGCCGGCGACAAGTGCGGCCACCACGTCAAGTCTCCGCCTCTGACCTCCCGAATACGTACCTGCGACTCGATCGGCGAACTCCTCCATGTCGAATTGCTCTATCAGTTCGGCGACTCGCCGTCTCCGCTCGAGGCGCGGGATCTTGTAGAGGCGGCCGAACAACTCGAGGTTCTGTCTCGCAGTCAACTTCTCGTCAACTGCGGCGGACTGCCCGGCGAGACCGATGAGTTGACGGACTTGATCTGGCTGACCTCCGACGTCGAAACCACCGATCTTGGCTGATCCTGAATCGATTGTCGCCAGAGTTGCCAGCATGTTCACGGTTGTCGTCTTGCCGGCACCGTTCGGGCCTAGAAGACCGACTACCTGGCCGGGATTCACACTGAAGCTCAGATCCTTGACCGCCTCGACGTCGCCATAGCTCTTGGAGAGATTGCTCGCGACTATCACGGGGTCAGGACGAGGGTTGTTTGATATGGTTGACATAATGTCTATCTAAGTAGACAGATTGTCCAATGTCAAGTCCGGGACGCTTCGGACAGGCGACGCCGCCACGCGGGCCCGTTGAGCCACTCTCGCTCCCCTTGCTACAGATCTGCAACCATGTAGTCGTGAAATCCAGAGTTCCCGCACCATTTCGCGGTCTACCACGCACCGTCATCGCACTCGGCGCCGTCAGCTTCTTCACCGACCTGTCCAGCGAGATGATCTATCCGCTGCTCCCTCTCTTCCTGGTAGACGTGCTGGGTGCCGGAGCTATCGCGCTGGGGACCATCGAAGGTATCGCCGAATCGACTGCCGCTCTGCTCAAAGTCGCATCCGGTTGGTGGACTGATCGGATGCGACGACGCAAGCCTCTGGTCGTCGGTGGTTATACCCTCTCCGGCTCGGTGCGACCCCTGATCGGCCTCGCCACTGTATGGCCCGTCGTGGTGCTGCTCCGGTTCGGAGACCGGGTCGGCAAGGGCTTGAGGACATCGCCTCGAGATGCGCTCATCGCCGATGTCACGCCCCCGGTGCGTCTCGGCGCCGCCTATGGATTGCACCGGGCCATGGACCACGCCGGAGCGGTGGCCGGTCCGCTGGTTGCCGCGGGTCTGTTGCTTCTACCGGGTGTCACGCTCCGCACCGTCTTCCTACTTGCCGCCATACCTGCTGCCCTGGTGGTTGTTGTGTTGGTGGCCGGAGTTCGTGAGAGCGAGCGGCCCGAGACCAGAACCGCCGAGCCGCTTTCACTTCTTGTCGGCTGGAATGCGATGGGTGTCCCGATGCGACGATTGCTTCTCGCCCTCGTGGTCTTCACCCTTGGCAACAGCACGGACGCGTTTCTCCTCTTGCGGCTCGGCGACGCCGGATTCGCCGCCGGGTGGATCGCGGCGCTGTGGTCACTGCATCATGTGGTCAAGATGGGCGCCAATCTGTACGGCGGCCAACTCTCCGACAGGCTGGGGCGAAGAAACCTCATCATTGTCGGGTGGCTTGTATACGCCGCCATTTATGTCGGCTTCGGCCTGACGTCGAGTACGGCTGCGCTGGTTGCGCTGTTCCTCGGCTACGGGATCTACTTCGGATTGACAGAACCGGTGGAAAGAGCATGGGTCGCATCGTTGGCGCCGGCAACATCACGTGGTTCGGCGTTCGGTTTCTACCACGGCGCCATCGGGCTCACCGCTCTTCCGGCCAGCATCATCTTCGGAGTGATCTATGCCGCCGCAGGTCCAGCCGCCGCGTTCGGGACCGGAGCGGGGCTCGCACTCGCGGCGACTGCCCTGCTGTTCCGGGTGCCGCAGGCCCAACCGACGTCTCCCTGACCCATATCCAGATCTCGGGATGAGAGGACGCCATTAGGGTGGGAGATCATGGCGGTCCATATCAGGCCCGCTCTCACAGGAGGTCAATCATGAAGCGTGTGGTCTCCCTGTTGGTCGGGATGGTTCTGACCTTCGGTGCATGCGGCGGGCAAGCGTCTGAGCAAACATCCACGACCGCCGAAGCCCCGACAACCTCGACCACGACCACGACGGCTGCGGGAGCCGGGGCTGACGTGATCCCGATCACGGTGGACCCTTGCACACTGCTCACCACCGAGGAGATAGCCACCGCCACCGGACTGACCGTCACCGAGGTGCGAAACGAATCGCCGACTACCTGCATCTTCGACTTCGGCCAGGAAGCGGGAGTGGCGATCTTTCTCAGCGTGGATACTGGTGAAGGGGGCTTCACGGCACCGTCATCGTTGTTCGAGAACTACATGGCGCTGGTCCCCGACGAGAGTGCAGAGGCGATCTCCGATGTAGGCGTAGCTGCCGTCTTCGCACAAAGTTTCCGCGGGCTTGCCGTCGATGCGGGAGGTGGCCGGTTCTTCGCTCTCGGTGTTAACGGCGGCTACGGGGAATTGGCCGAGCCGCGCGATGTGTTCATCGACCTGGCGGGAATCGCAGCCGGTCGTTTGTGATCCCGTGAGCTGGGGAAGATAGACGGACTACTGCCCGTCCGTGTGGCCCCCGGCTGCGGATTCGATCGCCGCTACCAGCTTCTTGACCGAGAGCAGCCCGTAGTCGAACACGAACCGCTGTCCGTCTTTCATGGTCACAACCGCCTGCTTCATCATGCCCCTCTTGCCGGCTTCGACGCCGTCTACCTCCGCTACCGGAAGATCGACCCGCGCCTGCGTGTCGTCGGAGTAGCGATACACCGTGTGGCCCCCGGCTGCGGCGAAGGAGCCCACGTCGAGAAAGACGGCCTTGACGATTGTCTTGTTGCTCGATTCGTACAGCGAGCTGAAAACCACCTTCTCATCGGTGACGCTGAGAGTGCCCGTGTAGCGACCACCTTCCTCCGGGAGGTAGTTGACCGTCCACTCGCCGAGTTCGCGTGGCATGAAGCGTCCTTTCGATAGGAACACCATACGGCGCTGATGCCGGCGGGCTCAACCGTGCCGCGTCCCGGATCCGCAGGTCGTCTCAATTGTCTGGATTCCGACAATGGCCACCGGTGCCGCGGCAATCCATTGTTGTGGTTCGAGTAGACAGCCACGCGGCCCCGTCGATCCGGCGAGCCAACTGGACCCGAGAGGAACGATGCAGAGATTGGTGTCATTGTGATGGGACATCGTGGCGCCGTGGCTGCACCGCCCCGCGTATCGGCTCAGCGACGCGCTCTCGTATCAATCGCAGGCGCCCAACTCCTGGCACTCACTCTGTGGTTCTCGGCATCTGCCGCCGCACCCCAGCTGGAACGCGCGTGGGGGTTGGCAGGTAGTCAGGCCACGTGGCTCACCCTCGCAGTGCAGATTGGCTTCGTCGTCGGAGCAGTCGGATTGGCAATCACCGGGCTGCCGGATGCCGTTGGTGCCAGGGCGATCTTCACGGGAGCATCGCTCATCGGCGCCACCGCCAATCTCGCGCTCCTGGCCATGAACGGCGACCGCTATTTCACGGCCGTCCTCCTCCGAGCCATGACGGGCGCTGCGCTGGCCGGGGTCTATCCCAGCGGTATGAAGGTGATGTCGGGTTGGTTCGATCGCGGCCGGGGCAGGGCACTTGGAATCCTCGTGGCGGCCCTCACAGTTGGCAGCGCAGGCCCGCACCTGATCCGCGGTCTCGGGCTCGACTGGCAGGGCGTCATTGGTGCGGCATCCCTGCTGGCGTTTGTCGCAGCTGTCGTGATGTGGTTCATGGTCGCCGACGGGCCGTTTGAGACAGCCCCGCAGCGATTCTCGTTCCGACACATCTCGTGCATCGTTCGCAATCGTGGAGTTCGGCTGGCAACGTACGGCTACCTCGGCCACATGTGGGAGCTGTACGCCATGTGGGCCTGGACTGCGGCCTACCTCACCGCCTCGGCTGAGGCAGGCGGATACAGTGCCGGGTTCGTACCGACCGCCACGTTCCTCATCATCGGTATCGGTGGACCGGGGTCATGGCTGGCTGGAGTGTGGGCAGACCGACGCGGCAGAACGCTCGCCGCCGGTGCTGCGATGGCTGTCTCGGGAACCGCCGCCCTGCTGACTCCCCTGGTGTTCGGCCTCACACCCATCGTCGTCATTCCCCTGTTCATCATTTGGGGTTTTAGCGTGGTGGCAGATTCGGCTCAGTTCTCCGCGATGGTCACGGAGACGGCGACAGATCCCGAGCGCGGTACCGCGCTGACTCTGCAGACCGCACTCGGATTCCTCTTGACGTTGGTAACCATCCAGGGCGTGCCGCTCGTCGCTGATTGGTTGGGCTGGCGGTGGTCGTTTGCACTGCTTGCGGCAGGGCCTGCGTTCGGCATCTGGGCGATGGCCCGGCTGAAGAGCATTCCGGAGGCTCGGCGCCTGGCCGGCGGATTGGGTTGACCCGACACAACCGCCCGACGATCCAGAACGAAAGACTGTCGGCTAATTGACAGTCGCCGGTGCTCCGGCGACGCCTGAGCGTTGCCACACCAAGGAGGTCAACCATGACGACATCTTCAGGAACCAGAACCCCGGACGATCAGAGCCTCGCGGCTCTCCTTCCTTTGATCGCATCGAGCTGGGAATCCGGCGATCTGACCGATGTGGAGATTGCGGCGGTGTGCATGGCTTTGATCCGCGACCCGGGCATCGACGTGAGCTGCAAGGAAGCACTTCAGCGCTCACTCGAGGCGTACTCTCCTGTGGCCCAGGAGCTCCAGGCCTGGGCCGCGACACAGAGAGCGCCCTAGCCAACCGGGACAAGCACTGACTCCGGTTCCGGTTCACTGGCACTGACCACCATCTCCGGTTCCGGCAGCCCGCTTTCACCCTCGATGTGGACCATTGGAAGTAGCCGGTCGAGCCACTTCGGGATCCACCAGTTGGCATCGCCCATCAGCTTCATCGTCGCAGGTACCAGAATCATCCTCACGATCGTCGCATCAACGAAGATCGCCGTAGCCAACCCGAGCCCTACCATTTTGATGCTCGGGTCGGATCCAAGGACAAATCCGAGGAATACCGAGATCATGATCAGCGCAGCCGAGGTGATCACGCGAGCTGTGCCGGCTATGCCGTGAATCACCGAGCCCTCGTTATCTCCGGTGATGACGTATTCCTCGCGCACCCTGGAGAGCAGGAAGACCTCGTAGTCCATGGAGAGACCAAAAAGGACCGCAAACATGAACATTGGGATGAACGAGACGATCGGAACCGTCGACTCGAGACCAATCAGGCTCTTGCCCCACCCCCACTGGAACACCATGACGAGCACGCCGTAGGCCGCCCCGATGCTCAGCAGATCGAGGATGGCGGCCTTGAGCGGCACCAGGATCGAGCGGAACAGCAGGGTCAGCAACAGGAACGACATCAGAACGACGGCACCGATGAATATCGGCAAGCGGCTCTGGACCTGCTCTCCCATCTCGCTGAAGCTCGCCGTCAAGCCACCCACGTGAGCGTGAGCCGGGCTCCCGTCTAGAACGGAAGGGAGCACCCCGGACCGGAGACGATCGATGGTCTCGACGGTGGCATCGTCCTGGGGTTTGGTGGTTGGGAACGCGACAAGGGTCGCCACATCGGCCGCCTCGTTTACATCGGGCGGCGCCACGGCAGCAATACCGGCATCGGCACCGATCGCGGACACCAATGGCTCGACAACCGACGTATCCCCGGACATGTCGACCGCAATCAGCAACGGTCCATTGACACCCGGACCGAATCCTTCAGCGACCAGATCGTATGCGCGCCGTTGTGTGTTCGATTCCGGCAACGTTCCGTCGTCGGGAAACCCAAGCCGCAGTGCGAGCACCGGTGCGGTCAGCGCCACCAATAGGACAGTCATACCGACTGCATACGACTTCGCGTGATTCGACACATGACGTCCCCAGCGCATCCACCCCGACGGCTTGCCGATGTTTCTCGCTCCCCGTTGGTGGTGCAGGTTGAGGTTCTTCATGCGATAGCCGGCGAGCCCCAGAAACGCCGGCAGCAGCGTGATCGAAGCTTCCACCATGATCATCACGATGACAGCGGTGGCGAGACCCGCAGCTGCCATGGCCACGATCCCCGTCAGACCCATGCCGAGGATGGCGATAACCACCGTCCCGCCGGCAAACACGATTGCTTGGCCTGCAGTGGCATTGGCACGACCGGCCGACTCCACGACCGTCATACCTCTGGCCAGATGCTCTCGATGGCGCGTGACAAGCAACAAGGCGTAGTCGATGCCGACACCTAGCCCGATCATGCTCGCCATTTCCGGAGCGAAACTCGGGATCTCGACTAGATGGGTGATGACCGGCATTGCCGCAACACCGACCGTAAGGCCAAACAGCGCCAGTCCGATGGGTAGCCCCACGGCGATCACCGACCCGAACGCAACGAGCAGAATGACAGCAGCAACTGCGATGCCAATCATCTCGCCGGCGTTCGTTTCCCCGGATTCGAAGGCCCAGAACAGGTCACCGCTTACCTCCGTCTGAAGTCCGGTGGCCGCGGTGGCCTCCGTGCCGAGGCTCTTGAGATTCGCTAGGTCGGCAGCGCTGAGTTCGTCGACCACCGGGTACTGCACTCGGATCAAGGCAATCCGGCCGTCTGGTGACACGGATCCACTCGCGGCAGCCGTCTCCGGCCCCTGGGCCAGCATCGCGGCAGGGTCGGTATAGCCGATCACATTGGGCAACGCTGCCACCATCTCCTGGACGTCGGCCAGTCCGGCCTGGGCTTCTGGAGAGTCAAGGGAGGAACTCCCGTCGTGTGGTGTGACCACCACCTCTGCCGTCAGCCCTGCCGAATCGGATTGCGCTGCCGTAAGCAGATCTATTGCTTGTTGCGAGTCAGAACCGGGCAGCGCAAAGTCATCGCTCAGATCCCCCCCGATTGTCTCCGAGGCCCCGATCACGACAAGGGCAACAACGAGCCACATGCCGATCACACGCCACGGATGGGAGGCGGCAAACCGACCCAGGCGATACAACATGTTTGACATCTCTTCTCCTTCTTTTCCCACATCGTGGCGAGGAAGGACCTGGCTGCCATCGGGAACACGGCCAGATTCAACCTGGCCATGAGGTCAGACCGCGAGTTGTACTTCTGGCCGATCCGCCGGCGGCCACCTTGTTCTACGCTGCACAGTGATGAGAAGAATCCTTCGCACCATTTGGAACGAGCCTGCGGCTCCCCATCCGCCACCCCCCACGCGCAGAGATTGGGCAATCACGGGTCTTCTGGTGGTTGGCGCGCTGGTCGAGGCGGCATTGCGGAGCGTGGCGTGGAAGCCTGCAAACCTCGTGTTCGTGATAGCGGTGGCGCTGGCCCTGCCCTGGCGACGGACCCATCCGCTCGGTGTGGCCGGGTCCGCATTCATCGCTTTTGGAGCTCTGAGCATCGCCACGGCCGTCGCGGGTGCCCCCGCCGACGATGGCCTCTACACCGCCGCATTCATACTGATGCTCCCCTATTCGCTCGTGCGGTGGGGGTCTGGCCGCGCTGCGGTCCTCGGCTTCCCGCTGATGGTCCTTCTTCCGTGGACCAGTCTTTTGAACGGAACCACCGGTTTCGGGGAAGCGATCGCCGGAACGATATTCTTTCTGTTCCCGGCGGATATCGGAGCCGCGATTCGCTACTGGCATACATCCCGGGAACGTGCGGTTGGCCAAGCCAGACTCAACGAACGAGAGATGCTGGCCCGCGAGCTCCATGACACGGTCGCCCACCATGTATCTGCGATCTCGATCCAGGCTCAGGCGGGACGCACAGTGGCTGTGACCGACCCGGATGCTGCGATCCGAGCGCTGAATGCCATCGAGGAGGCGTCCTCGCGCACGCTCGCCGAGATGAGAGCGATGGTGGGCGTGCTACGCAAGGGCGAGCGCGCTGATCGCTCCCCGCAACCCGGAGTAGCGGACATCGCCCGTCTCGCCCGGTCGGAGGAGGCGTCGCCGTCGGTCACGGTGAAACTGTTCGGAGATCTCACGGATCTTCGCCCGTCGGTGGACGCTGCTCTGTATCGACTCGCTCAGGAGTCCATTACCAATGCCCGCCGCCACGCCAGCAATGCTTCAATCGTGGAGGTGACCGTCACCGGCACCGACGATTCTGTGCAACTCGAAGTACACGACGATGGAGACCCGAGCTCTGCCGTCGACGACTCATCCCCAGGCTTCGGACTTGCCGGGATGGCCGAAAGGGCCAAGCTGCTCGGCGGTACGTTCGTGGCCGGCCCTCTCCCCAACCGCGGATGGGGCGTTACGGCCGTCGTCCCAAGACGCGGAGACGTCGCATGAGCATTCGCGTCCTCGTCGCCGACGATCAGGAGCTGTCGCGTACCGGTCTCAGCATGATCCTCGATGCCCAACCCGACATCGAGGTAGTCGGCCAAGCCGCAGACGGCCTGAAGGCAGTAGCGCTGGCTCGCAGGCTGCGACCCGACGTGTGTCTGTTCGATATCCGGATGCCCGAAATGGATGGAATAGAAGCGACCCGGGCGCTTGCGGGTGCAGATGTCGAAGACCCGCTGGCAATCGTCATCATCACGACCTTCGACCTCGACGAGTATGTGCACGATGCCCTCAAGGCCGGGGCCCGTGGGTTCCTGCTCAAGGACGCCGGACCGGCGTTACTGGTCCAGGCGATACACGCGGCGGCAGACGGCGATGCGTTGATCGCCCCCAATATCACTGCCCGACTGCTTTCGACATTTGCCGAAACGGCCGGCCAAGCAGCTCCCATCGAACCCGCTTGGCCGCTGACCGATCGCGAGGAGGAGGTCCTTCTCACCGTGGCCAGAGGCCTTACCAACAGTGAGATCGCTGACGAGCTTCACATCAGCCTCAGCACGGTCAAAGCTCACCTGTCCAGCCTCATGACCAAGCTCGAGGCTCGCAACCGGGTAGAGCTTGTGATGTGGGCCTACGAGAGCGGACGCATCTGACTCCCTCTTATACCGCTCCATGCCCACCACCCAGTCGTGGTGCGTGGCGAAGGGATGCCCAGGCAACCGAACCCGGTTCGCCTCCCGCCCACTAAAGGGCCCGGAGCCAGACCCGTCGTGTCCCACAACCCAGGAGCCCACCAACGCCAACACTGACAAACCAATCCGTCCCCGAGCTCGGAAGAACACCGGCTCCAGATTCAACGCGTCCTGGAACCGTTTGCCCGCCGTCAACACCGCCAGAACCGTGCCAAACCGCCCCTTGACAACACAGCCCGCTCAGGGATGCCGATCCCGGACACTAGGCGGAATGCTCGTTCCTGCAACATGTTTGGCGATCTGTGTCCGTAGGAATAGTGCCCGACTCAGCGACTGAGCCACTGCGCTTGTTAGAACCCCGATGGTGCCTGTTCGCTGAAGGATGAGGCTGTGAGGATCAACCACCAGGTCGTCGTGTTCGACGCTGCAGACCTGACCGCAGAGAGCAATCGACCTTCTAGCTGGGTCTGAAGCTGCTCGCGGCTTGCTCGATCCGTGCGCGATAGTTCGCCCACCACGCGGCCTCGCGGTCGGGAAGATTGTCGTTGCCCGGGCGCAGGCCGGCGGACCCGTCGATCAGCTCGCGCACGATGTCGGCGTGGCCGGCATGCCTGTGCGTTTCGGTCGCCACATGGACAAGGATGTGGTGGAGGCTCACGTCGTTTCGATCGGGCGGCCACCAAGGAACCCGACCCGCGGACTCGAGGTCGAGCGATTCGATCGTTGCATCGGAGTGAGCCCAAGCCCGGTGGTAGAGGGCGACGATCTCGTCTCGCGACTCATCCGGCGTCGCCCACATGTCTGCGTTCGCTTCGGTATCATCGTCCCACCACGGAAGCGCTACTCCGTGCGGCCTGCCAAAGCAGTCCCCGAAGTAGCCGAGCTCGACGGACGCCAGATGCTTGACCAAACCAAGCAGGTTCGTCCCGGTCGGGACGAGCGGACGGCGCACGTCGTACTCGGAGAGACCATCGAGCTTCCACAGAACGGCCTCACGTCCGACGTGCAGGTACCGGTGGAGGTCTTGCTTCGGCGTCGACATAGGGCGATTCTCGCAGATGGCGCAGCGAGACGCCTGGTCGTTCCCACCGTGTCGAGTGGTCGCGGGTAATGCGTTCATGCCCCGCCTCACCGTCACGTCAAGCTTGTCAGGGAGCCGAGGCCCTTTCCCCGCCCAAAGACCGGGCTTCTGACAGGCCCGCAACGGATCACTCACCACCTGGGGCGATATGAAGCACCCACCAGCGTCCGGGATCCGGTAGATCGAGTATCGATTGGGGGGACTTCGCCACGGTCTGCGCCGCCGCGGAGCTGGGCAGGTAGCGCACGAGGTGAGGATCCCGGGCGGTAGGGAAAACGCGTGTTATAGCAACAGAATTGTCGATCTCGTGCGGAAGGTTTCTGGGTGGTTTCTCTCTGGGGGTTGGAGACGCCGATCGTCTGGCTACTGGTCGGCGTGGTCGATTTCGACTTCGATTTCGTCGCCGACGACTTGTTGGATCTGGGCAACTGATTGAGAGTCGAGTGCGCCGATGACCCCCGTTGCATTGCCGCCCTCGTCGATGGTGACTGCCATCGTCGACACGTCGCAGCTGAGGCTGTTGAGGATGCGGTTGGCTGTCTGGTATGCGGGTTCGGTTTCATCAAGCAACTCGTCGACAGGGCTCTTTGCTGGTGTGGCGCATCTTGCATCGATGGCGCCCTCCGCTATGTCGCTGACTTCGCTATTGACCCCGTCGCCATCGACCGTCGCGACGCCGTCGAGGATTACCAGTCTCATGAAGTAGCGTTCGCGTTGGTCGGCGGGGACCGTTGTTGGGGCTGATGTCTGTCCACCGTCAGGGGCAATCGTGACGGCAAGTGGTGTCGGGCTGTCGGTGTAGCCGCCCGTCGCGGTGATTACATCGCTGTTGTTGTCGAGATAGCGCACCAGCACTGTTCCCGCCTGGCCGGCGTCGGGGATCTCGGCCGTGTCGACATATCCGGCTTCCAGTTCGTCGCTGTCGGCGGTGAAGACGATTTCGGTGTCGCTGGTGAAGGTTCGAACCGTGACCTCGGCGCTGGTGGCGCCTGGGTAAGGGACGAGCCCGATTCGGGTACCTGCCGGCTCGCCGGGTATCACTGCTCTGATCGTCGACGGTTCCCCGATTTGCAGGCTGACCCGGCCCGCTTCGGGGTCGGGGCTGGTTGCCATGTCGATGGGTTGACGGTCTGGCTGGCTGATTTGTATCCAGACTGGACCGGCCGGATCTGCATTGTCCTTGTTCACGACGATGGCTTGATCCCAACCGAGCACCTGGGTCGCGAATGCTGCTCCCAATGCTTCGGGGGACGTCGAACCAGACTCGTCGGACCAGACATAGCCCAATCCCAGATCGACCGGCCGCAAACCCAACCCGGCCGGGTCGGTACTGCCCCGACTAATCGTCAGGGCCACCATCGCCGCCCCTACCGCAATGACGGCAACGAACGCGGCAGCGAATGCCCACACCGGCGACCATCGGACAGCAAGCGGATGCACCGTGCGGCGGTCTGCGGCACCAGAAACAACTGGCGTGTCCATACGACGAGGTGGCGGTTCGAGATCTTCGAGCCACGAACGAGTAGCCGCTGCGTGGCTTCGGGCAATCGTGTCTATGTCGCTCATGGGTGTACTCCTAGACGAGAGGCAAGGTTTCGGCGGCCTCTGCTCAGATGTTTACGCACCGTCGACTCCTCGCAACCAAGCAACCCAGCGATCTCGCTCACCGGCAGGTCGTCGAGATAGAACAACGCCACTACCTGAGCTTGACGCTTCGGAAGAGCACGGACCTGCTCCCAAAAACCCGACGTGTCGTCAGGAAGCTGCTCGACCGTCGCGGCGGTATTGGCAAGCGCATCGGCAACCCTCTGCGAGACGAAGCGGCGCCGCCACGAGGAACGAGCCTTGTTAGAAACCACCGACCGAATCCACCCAGACGGATTCACTATCTCGGCCCAGTTACGCCACGCAGCGGTGAACGCATCCTGCGTCAGGTCTTCAGCAAGACGGAGGTCACCAGTCAACACGAAAGCCAGACCAACCACCGCCCGATACTCCGCAAGATAGAAGCCGTCGAACGAACCCGCCTCGCCATCGGCCAACCGTGGCGAATCCAACTCTCTTCGTGACGTCCCAGAAGACCCGTTCATCTCAAGTACGTCGCATCAGCATCCACAAACGCGTACCACCACCTCTACCAACAGCCAGGATTGCACACGAGAGCCGAAGCCTAGAAGCTCACGCCATGGCGAACGCAACTGTGAGTGTTCGACATGCCGGGCGGCGAGGTGCCGATCTAGCTCCCCGCTCGTGTGATCGCTATCACCCGATACTTGGTGATCTCGTCGGACGCTGCCGATGGCGTCCGCTCGGGTAATGCGTGGGACTGTGTCACACTTCGGGTTGGTCGATTGTCTGTTGTTGTGAAGGGTTCTGTGAGGTGACAGTTTGCAGGGTGGTGGCCGATATCGTGAGGGGCGGGTCGTCTTTGCTGAGATGTACGACCGGCTTCGTCGGTTCGCCGGCGCTGTTGGTCCGTGGGATATGGATCCCGATGATCTTCTTCACGAGGCCTTGGTGAGAACGCTGCGGCGCGGACCGCTGAACGAACTCGAGAATCCTGAGGCGTATCTGCGGCGCACGATCACCAATGTCGCCCGGAACTGGGTGAAGCGCCAGGGCGTCGCCCGTGCTGCGCAACGCACACTCGAAGCCCATGCGCAGCTGTCGACCGATCCAGATTATCCGTCGGATCTTGGTGACCTGCTCGAGTTGAACCCTATTGGTCGAGCGGTCTTGTTCCTGCACGACATTGAGGGTCACCCGTTTGCCGAGGTGGCTGAGCTTCTGGGTATCTCTGAGGCCAATAGCCGCCAGATCGCAGCTCGGGCTAGAGGGATTCTCCGTCAGCAGATCGAGGAGGAGGCATCATCGTGAGCGACTACCACACGGCATTTGAGGTTCTCGCCGACCGTGGATCCCGTAGGGGACCGTACAACGTGTATGACGACGCTGTGGCCCAGGTCCTCACCCTCGAACCTGCCGTCGACATGTCGGGTGACGCTGAGGCACCGATGTTGCAGCTCGAACCGCACCTGCCAACGAATCGCACCAATCGGCGCGGATTGTGGCCGGGCCCGGCAATCGCCGTAGCGGCCACGGTGCTGGTCGTTGTCGTACTTGGTGGGCTCAGCCTCGTCACCCGAGGTGGAAACCCGGGTACTCCCGACACGGAGCCAGCAACGCCGAGTACCGAGCCGGCAACCCCGACGTCCTCTCCTCCTTTGGTGGTTGGTACCTTCGAGCTGATCACCGATGGTGGCGGTTTCGGTGTAGAACCGATGAGCACCGAGCCTGACTCAGAGGGGATCGTGTCCGCAAGCGCCTCGGCAACTGCGGCCGCCGCGGGTCCGAAAGGAGTGGTTGCCGTCGGATCGGTGAGTGGCCGCTTCAACAGTGTCGCTGCGATCTGGTACTCGCCGGACGGTCAAGCGTGGGAACGGATCCCTCACGACGATGACATCTTTGGTGTACCAACCACAGACGAAGACACGATGCTCCTTGATGTCGCCGCGTCAGCAGACGGGTTTGTCGCCGTCGGTACCATCTTCACAGGCGAGCACTCCCGGGCGGTATGGGTGTCTGCCGATGGCCGAACCTGGAACCGTTTCGCTATTGACTTCGACGCAACATCCGTCACCGCGACAAGAGACGGTTGGCTAGCAGCCGGGGGAAGCGATGGCGACGCAGCCGTCTGGTCCTCACCCGACGGTGTCAATTGGACACAGATTCAATCTGAGAGCTTCCACTCTGAAACACACAGGTTCATCATCTTCGACGTCGCCTCCGACGGGAACACCATCGTCGCCGTCGGCGGCTCCGACGCCTTAGACCATCGTGAAGAACGACCGGTCATCTGGACCTCAACAGACGGAACCCAATGGTCCCGCGTCACCGACGAGACCGGAACCTTTGACATCCCGGTCGGTGACGGAATCCAGATGGTCACTGCCGGTCCAGAAGGGTATGTCGCAATCGGGCAAGAACGCATCAGCGAAAGCGGAGATCCAGGCTACGGAGCCGTGTGGTTCTCGCCAGACGGACTTACGTGGCAACGCAGCCGGCTCGGCGACCAAACCGCAGGCACAGCCATCCCCGCGTGGCCAGTCGCAGGAACCGACGGCTACGTCCTGCTAACAAACAGCTGGACCGAAGCCGGACCCTCACCACAGCTATGGACCTCAACCGACGGAACCACCTGGACAACCCCCACACCCTCCGGAGTATCCGGGTTTGTCGACGGCGCCTCGATCATGACCGACCAACAACTCATACTATTCGTCAACCAAGACAACTCTGTAGGTGATACGGCCACAGACGCGGGCATCAGACCACTGGCGATCTGGTCAGCCAGCACTCAACAATCAATCCCATAGCCAGCGCCGAGCAACAACCCAACCGGCTCCTCACAACCGCTCCTGGAGGTACCGTTTCCGAGCACTCGAAGGAATGCTCGTTCCTACGGCATACTTGATAATCGGCGCTGTTAGCTGGGTCGAAGCGTGATTAGGGGTGCCATGGTGCAAAAGGGGGGACTCCGATATGCTCAGGCACATGATCACTGCAATCAGAGTTGGCGGGACGGTGGCATTGCTTGTTATCGCGAGCCGCGAGGCCAAACGGGTCCTCGACGCCCAGCAGGACCAGAAGTGGGCCTCAAGGGTCTTCTGGCTGCCAATCCTTGGGCTTGCGGCGGTCGTGTTCGCGATCGTCGCCGGTACGTCATGGCTCTCATGGCCGACGCCCTCGCCGGGTGCACGCACAACGGCAATCCTGCTGATTCCATGGACGATCTTGGGTTATGTGGCTTGGCGTTGGCGCCATGTCGGCAACCAAGTCACCTGAGACACCAAAGGCACGGGAAGCCGACCACCGGCCTCAACTCTGCGTTAGCGTCCGAGCGTGAGCCGCGGTACTCGCTCACCACCGATAGCTACCACCAGTGTTCGGGAACCCGCCCTCCGAGGTGCCTGATTGATACTGGTGGCATGCGTTGCGGTGGTTCCGTAGCGTTTGGGTGACCTGGCCGGTGGGCTCTTGAGGTGCCTGCTGCCCATCCGGGTTGGCTTTCTAACGAGCTGCTTGCCGGCCGGTTTACCCGACTGGGGTGTGGCTCGAAAGAGGCGAGAACACGATCAACCCGAATCAGGAGTGCCCACCTCGGTTCACCATCTAGGAGGAAGGCACTGCCATGACCATGATTGGTATCGATCCGCACAAGGCAACCCACACTGCAGTGGCGGTCGACGACAACGAAGAGGTACTCGACGAGTTCAAGCTCAGGGCGTCAACAGCCCAAGCCGTCCGGCTGTGTGAATGGGCCGACGATTTCGAAAAGCGGGAATGGGCGGTCGAGTCCGCCAACGGGCTCGGCTATCTCGTTGCTCAGCAACTTGTTGCAGCCGGTGAGACCGTGTTCGATGTGCCGCCGCTGTTGGCGTCACGGGTTCGCGTGTTGGGTTCAGGAAGGTCACAAAAGAACGATCCGAACGATGCCCGGTCAGTGGCGATCGCGGCGTTGCGTTCGGATCGGCTTGCCCAGGTCCGGCCTGATGACCACGCCCGAGTGCTGCGAGTGTTGGCGAAACGACACCGGGACATGGCCCGACTGCGTAACAAGCACTGCACCCGGCTCCATGCATTGCTGCTCGAGCTCGAACCGGGCGGGATCGGCTCAGAAATCACGGTAACCAAAGCGAATCAGCTACTTGCCAGGGTCAAGATCGACAATGAGATAACCCGACATCGAGCCCTCATCGGAAACGAAATCGTTGACGACATCGCCCGACTCGACACAGCGTTGAAGACATCAAAGAAACGAATCAAAGTGGCAGTCGCTGCCTCAGCAACGACCCTGACTGACATTGTCGGGATCGGACCGGTCTGTGCTGCGATCATCATCGGGTTCACCGGTGACGTCACCCGTTTCCCGACCAAAGGACACTTCGCCACCTACAACGCCACTGCACCAATCGAAGCGTCCTCAGGCGACAGGCCCCGGCATCGTCTCAACCCAAGAGGGAACCGCAAACTCAACCACGCCATCCACGTCGCCGCCATCTGCCAACTCCGTTATCCCGGCGAAGGCCGCACCTACTACGACAAAAGGATCGCCGAAGGCAAGACCAGCAAGGAAGCCATCCGGGCGTTGAAGCGAAGAATCTCCGACCGTGTCTACCAACACCTCATTGCCGACGCTCGACGCTCCACGACAACCTGACCGAAAAGGGTCCGGGAGGACACTCAGGAACGACTCTAAGTCCAGCGTGACCGGCTCAACATCCTGAAAGGCCGGCTCTTCGGACAAGTCACTCCCGGACCCAACACCAACACTAGAACCAACCCGGTCCCCTGAACAGGCCAGGCCAATCAACCGCGCCCAAACACCCCCAAAAAGACCCCCTTGACACAAAGAGGCTTCAATATGGGCGGCCCTGTGGGCCGGTCAGCCTATTTGGCCACGACCTCAATCACGGCGACTCGCCACAACCCATCGACAAAGGCGGCCCCGGCCGAAGCATCGAAGACGTAGGTGCCTGGTGCCAGATCCATCGTCCAGGTATGGCTCCCGGGTTCGAGTTCATCCGGATAGTCGTAGTCGACGCCGTAGAAGCCGGTGGCGGGTAGCCCGCTTGGCACGCCCCTATTGCCCTCCTCGAGGAACGCCAGCTCTTCGGCGAGCCCCTCGGATCCGGTCTCGTAGCCGAACACGTCCAACATCAATGGATCGTTGCTCTCGTTCGAGAACATGACGGTGACGGTTCCTTCAATGATCTGCCGATCACCGACGTAAGACGTCCCGTCACCAGTGAACGTCATCTCGACCTGGGCCTCATCGGCGGCTACCGGTCCACCTCCGCATGAGGCCACAAGCAGCCCTGCGACGAGCAGGGGAATCACACGCATTCTCATCAGAACTCTCCTCCTATCACGCTGGCCACCGTTGCTTTGACAACGCTGTTCCAGGCTCACTCGCCCTGTCCGAGCAATACGATCCACTCACCGGTGCGGGTATCGAAGGCCCACACGTCGTTCCGATCCTGGAAGGTCGGCTCTTCGAGCTGCATGCGAGCGTTGCCTCCGGTGATCACCAACCGCTGGTTGATCGGATCGAAGGCCATCACGCTGCCGTGGCGGTTCAACGGACCCATGCCGATCCAATCCCAGTCGGAGAAGTAGAGCACCTCCCACTCATGTGCCCGGGCGTCGTAGGCGATCAGCGCTCCCTCGGCGAACACGACCACCCGGTCGCTGAAGCCGTCGAAGGCGGCCTGCCCCCCTAGATAACTGTCCACCTCGGGGGTGACCGTGTCCTCTTGCCACCACCTCCCCGAACTCGGGTCGAAGACCCAGGCGAGCTGGGTTCCGCAAGCGTCGAAAAGACCCGCGCCGAAGCAATTGTCGCCCAGGTAGAGGACCAGGAGGTCGGCCAATGGGTCGTAGCCGAGGATCCCCGACACGGGAGACAAGGTGTAGTCAGATTGTCCCGTCGGTTGCCCGACGGGGGGCATGACCGGGCTTTGCTCCACCGCCGTCCACGTGTCGGTATCCACATCGTACGCCCACACCGTCATTGCCTCCAGATCGGCCGCCACCACCAGCCCGGACGGGTCGTGGTATGAAAGGCGGTCCCCGACCGGACTGGGCGCCCGCCGGTGATGAGTCCAGGTGTCCGTCTCAACGTCGTAGGACCAAACACTCTTCGTGAGCACTGCAATGGTGCGGTCCGAGTCCCGGTCGTAAACCAATGCGGAATCGGTCGGGGGTTCCTGGTCTGGGTGCATGAGTTGCCAGGTATTGGTGCACAGGTCGAAGGTCCAAGTGTGGGATCCGTCCCGGGCCGTTTCGGCCAGCAGCACCATCACTCCGCTCTGCTCGTCGATCGCTCCCCGCGTCCAGTACCGAGATGCCGGGGGGCGAGCTTGGTCCGCCGGTCCCGGCTGATCCGGCCGGCTGCCCTCTGGGCAGGTGGCCAACGGTGGCACCGGACCGGAAGTCCGGGTACCGAGGATCGACATCTCGCCGGGTTGCTCCGGGGTAGTGGTCGCGGTCGCCATGGTGGTGCTGGCCTGGTCAATCACCGGCGAGTCACTGCCCCTTTGGAGGAGTGCGACGACACCGACTACGAGAATCGCCACCGTGAAGGCAGCGGCGAACGCCCAGGCCCAACGCCTGGTCGCGGAGGGCAGTGGGTGGTTGCGTGGTGGTTGGGGAGTGAGCGTTGTGGTCATGGTGCGCCTCCCTTCGGCCACCAGGAGCGTCACCGCGTTGGATTCCTCCGAGTCGACCAGGTCGGACGGTTTCAGCACCGGGTTTGCGTCCCGAACTGCGGCTTCCAGTCGGCTGAGATCGTCACGCTTCACGGCTGTGCTCCTGTAGTGGCAGGGCCAATTGGTCGCTGCTCATCGATACATGTCCGGCTCGGCGGTAAACGCTGCGGAATCTGCGTAGTGCCTTGCCGTAGCGTTGCTCGGCGGCGTGCCGAGAACAGGCGAACACGGCGGCGATCTCATCGAAGCTCGCTTCCTCCCACAGGCGAAGCCTGATCACCTCACGGTCCGACGGTCGCAATCGATCCAGAGCATCCATCACCTCATGATCTTGTGCTCGGCGCAGCACGATCGTTTCAGGCAGTGGTTCGGGATCGACCGAGACCGTGGCCATTCGGGAAACAAGTCGCTGGATACGGCGGTTGGTTCGTTGTCGGTTGCGCAGGACGTTGTGGGTAATACCGAACAGCCAACGTCGGGCCTCCGCCCCTTGCGGAGCGTCGTCGAATCGCCGCCACACCGTCAGGAATGCGTCGGCGGTGGCCTCCACCGCGTCTTGTCGACCGAGGCGACGAAGGAAGTAGGCAAGCACATCAGACTGCTGATGCTCGTACAACAGTTGAAACTGTGCTTCCCGGCTCACAAAGACCTCGCTCAGTTTCCCAGCGAACATCCATACATGTCCGGCACGGGGCGATCACTCTTCACAATTGTGCGCGACGTTGCCTGGCGATCTCCAGAGGCGAATGCAACCGAATCAGACATCAACGCCTACGAGACCAACGGCCGCACCTAGCCGGCAATCCCGGATCATGGCAATCAGGTGGAAATACTCGACGCCAGCTAGCTAGCGCATAATGACATCCGCCGATACCACCAACCGTACGGTTTGAAAGCGCGAGATCCGGCGATCCAGGACAGATCCGTATCAGCCGGTTTGCCACGGTGCGCGGTCGTAATCAAGATCAGAGCAGCAACTCCGCCCGACATTCCCCCAGAATCAGGTAACCGGCACGGCGAGACCACCCAATCGGGAGGTCTTCAACACGACAACGGGCCCCTTGCGGCGCCCGTCAAATCGGAATTCGTTATTAAAGCGCCAACCTTTCGTCAACACCTCGCGGTGGAGATGCCCAGATTCGAACTGGGGACTTTCACGGTGTAAACGTGACGCTCTAACCAGGCTGAGCTACATCTCCTAGAATGCAGGTGGCACAATACCAACCTCAACGTGCCGGGCATACATTGCCGAGACAACGGCTGAGTTGATCGTCCGGAATGTCCATTCCTGAGGAACAACGAGGGAACAGCAGGAGTCCGTCCAGGTTCTCTAGAGTCCCCAAAGTCCACAACTCCCGTAGTAGCCACGCCTGCGGATTCCTCGACGACAAGGCAACTGGAGTCGGGATCTATGAGATACTCGTCCCCCTCATGTCGACCCTCGCCGCCCGCAGCCTCGTCTTCTTCTCCTCTGCCGCCGTGCTCATCCTCGAGATCCTCGCCGGTCGGATGATGGCTCCGTTCGTCGGCGACACGCTGGAGACCTGGACCGGCATCATCGGCACCATCCTGGCCGGGATCGCCATCGGGTCGTGGCTGGGTGGCAAGCTCGCCGACCGGCATCCGCCACTGCGCGTGCTGCCCATCGTGCTGATCGCAGGCGGCGTCCTCGCCACATTCACCTACCCGGCCATTCGTCTGGTTGGGCCTTCGGTGAAGTCCAATCCGTTCGGCATCGTCCTACTCGCCGTGGTGAGCTTCTTCGCCCCCGCGGCCGTCCTGTCGGCGGTCACTCCGACAGTCACCAAAGTCCAGCTCCACACGCTGGATGAGACCGGCACCGTGGTCGGCCGTCTCTCAGCCCTGGCAACGGCAGGCGCCATCTTTGGCACGTTCTTCGCAGGCTTCATCCTGGTCGCCGCATGGCCGAGCCGAACCATCTCGATCGTCCTGGGTGTGGTCATCATCCTCGTCGGGGTTGCCACCGCGGTTCGGGCCCGCACCTTCACCAGAACTGTGTTGATACTCACCATCGTCTTCGCCGGCCTGTCGACGGCGATGTCCGTCGCAGCACCACAAACCTGCAAACACGAGACGGCCTACTACTGCATCAACGTCGATCGGGACCCCGACAGACCCACGGGAAGGGTCCTCTGGCTCGACAACCTGCGCCATTCCTATGTCGATCTCTCCGACCCCACATACCTGGAGTTCCGCTATGCCCGGATCTTCGCTGCGGTGCTCGACTCGCAGCTTCCCGAAGGCGCCGTCGATTCACTTTCGATCGGAGGCGGCGGGTTCACTTTCCCCCGTTACATCCAGGCCACCCACCCGGGTGGGGCCAACACCGTCCTCGAGCTGGACCCGGCAGTGGTCGACATCGCAGCCGACGAGCTCGCACTTGACCCTTCCACGCTCGACATCCGTATCGGTGATGCAAGGATCACCTTGCGGGACACACCCGGGGAGGCGTATGACGTTGTCATCGGAGACGCGTTCGGCGGGCCGGCTGTCCCCTGGCATCTGACCACTCGCGAGTTCGCTGAGGAGCTCGCTGCCCGACTGCGTCCCGGCGGGTTCTACCTGCTCAACCTCATCGACTATCCCCCGCTTGGATTCGCCAGGGCCGAGACGGCGACCATCGCTGAGGTCTTTGCCCACGTTGCAGTCATCGCCCCGCCCGAATACCTCGCGGGAGAACGCGGCGGCAACTTCGTCGTCGTCGCGTCGAACAACACCATCGACACTGCCGCGATCGCGACTGCCCTGTCTGCACGTAACAGCACGGGCGTCCCCATCGAGGGCCAACGGGTAGTCGACTTCATCGGCGATGCGACCGTCCTCACCGACGATTTTGCACCGGTCGACCAGCTAATAACTAGCTGACATTGTCAAAGCCGAAAGCCAGCTCAGCCTGCCCGGGACGAAGACACCGGCACGGCCGCAAACTCCGTAACCAACGACATGAACTCTTCCGGGGCATCGCGGTGCACTGAATGCCCCGCCCCGGCGACACGAATCACCCGCAACCGGTGGCCCGCAGCCTGTGCTTCCTGCTCGGCAGATACCAGCGACCCGACCTCCGGATCTGCTGCGATGACGAGGCCCGGCAAATCTGCGTCGATCATGACGGACCAGAGATCACGAGGGACCACGTCGGCAATCGTCCGGGTTTCCACGTCCGGTCTGCACGCATGCAGAGCCTCAACCTTGTATCTCACATCGTTGGCGTGCCACGCAGGATGCTCGGCGGCGATATCGGCCACCGTGGCCAAACCGATCTGATCGGCAGATTCCATGACGAACTCGGATGCCAGTTCCCAATCGGCCGCCGGGTCCTCATAGATGACTCGACGGGTGAACCCCGGGTCGGCCTCAACGATCGCACCGGCAATTGCCCCACCCAGGGAATGTCCCAAGAGCAGATCCCAGCCTCCACCCAGCAAGAGCACATCGTCACGGTAAGACTCGATAGAGAGACTGTCACCGGCGGGACTGGCACCGTGGCCACGCAGATCCGGGGCTACCACCGTGAAGCCAAGCGTCGCCAGGGCGGGGCCAACACGCCACCAGGTGGTGCTTGCCGACGTCAGGCCGTGCAGCAGGAGAGCGCGACGCCGCCCATCTCCCCACTGTTTCGTCACCACTCCTATCGGCGTGGTCATTGGCCGGCGCGGGCCCTGCTCTGGACCATGATGCAGGCGTTTGCCAGGTAGTTGAAGTCATTCTCCGTCAGGTATGCCATCACCTCCGGGCTCTCGGCGCCCGGCTGCACCCATACGTTGTGGTACCCCAACTCCTTGGCCTTGCGGAGCACATTCAGCGTGGCTTCGGGCGGTACGACGATATTGACGATGGTGGGCGTGACGGGAAGGTCCTCGAGGGTCTCATAGGCAGGATCTCCATCGACTGTGTCTCGCCTCTGGTTCACGGCGAATACGTCGAACCCCTTGTGCTTGAGGTCGCGATAAATGACCGAGCCATATTTCGAAGGGTCGTCGGTGGCTCCCACGACGGCCACGGTCGTGTCGTCTCGATGCAGAAGAGAGGCAATATCGTTCATGGTGCTGCAAACCTGCAGTATCTGGCTTTTGTTCCCTGGCCATGTGCACGATACTCAGAGAGATGATCGTGACAAGACGGAGAGGAATCGCCGGAGCGGCCGCAGCGACCGGAGCGACCGTTGTCATCGACGTCTTCCGTGCGTTCTCAGCAGCCGCATACGCGCTGGCTGCGGGCGCCGAGCAAATCGTGCTCACCGAGACCGTCCCCGAGGCAGTGGAGATTGCCCAGTCCACGCCAAAAGCAATCCTGATGGGTGAGGTCGACGGGGTGCAGCCCGACGAGTTCGATCTCGGGAACTCTCCTGGCGAAATACTCGCTGCACCCCAGATGGTCGCAGGCAAAACAGTGATTCATCGCAGCACGTCGGGGACCCGATGCGCCAGGCTGGCGTTCGCCAACGGAGCAGGCCCTCTATACGTTGCCGGCCTCGTCGTTGCATCCGCCACCGCCCGAGCCCTCGCCCGGGCAGACGAGGTAACCATCATCGCGTCGGGTATCGCCGGTATCGGTGTTGCCGCCGAGGATGAGATCTGCGGCGACGTGATCACCGAACTCCTCCTCGCCGGACAAGCAGACGTCGCGGCCGCGTCCGAGCGAGTCGCCAACCACGAGCGTGCGGCCACACTTCGCAAGGCGTGGTTCACCCATCCCGATGACGTCCTGCTGTGCACGGTCGGCGACCGTTTCGATTTCGCCATGCAAGTCCGCCGGGCATCGGATCGATTGATAGTCAACCGCGTCTGAGTATCGCCGCAATCTCAGAATTGCTCTGCAAGAATGCGACGGGTGCTATTCGAGAAGCGATTCTGGGAACCGATCCAGTCCGGCATTGTCACGATGACGTTTCGTCGATGGAAGCGCATGCAGGCGTTGCCGGGCAAGGTATATCGGTCGTCTGCGGGACGGCTCCACGTGACCAGCATCGACACTGTATCCCCCGACGACATCACAGACGCTGATGCCGTCTCGGCCGGCTACCCGGATGCGGCCAGCCTGGTGACGGATCTTCGGGGCGAACCCGATTACCCGGTGTATCGGATCGTGTTTCGTTTCCTCGATGAGCCCGACCCGCGCACCGTTGTCGCCAATGACGATGCTCTGAGCGAGTCAGATGTCGATGAGATCGGCAAGCGTCTTGCCCGGCTGGACAAGGCGAGCTCGCACGGGCCCTGGACCATGGCGTATCTCGAAGCTATCGAGGCCAACCCGGAACGAAGGGCCCCCGATCTGGCCGCCATGTATGGACGGGAGACTCAGGCCTTCAAGACCGATATCCGAAAGCTGAAGAACCTCGGGCTCACCCTCAGCTTTCGGATTGGATATCGGCTGTCACCTCGTGGCCAGGAGTATCTGGCCCGGGTGCGTCACTGATCAGCTACCGGATCGGGAGACCGTCGTCATCGTCGTCTCCATACTCCTCGCGCTTTCGGTCGGTTAGCCGCGAGCTGAGCAAGACGACCAACCCGGCCACCACCAGAAACGCAGGGAACACCCAGTTCTGCTCGAACAGATGAAACCCCGAATCCGACAGGATCAAGGGAACGCCTGCCAGGAGAAAGAACACTCCGAAGATGAACGAAACCGAGTCGAATGGATGTTTCTTCATTTTCAGTCCTCTACTTCGAAGATATCGATCTTGCCAAACCCAACGTGTGCATCGAGTTCTACTGCTCCATCTCCCCCGAGGATCTGATTGCTCTCGAGATTGATCCCATCGTCCACTAGAACACCGTTGCGATCAATCTGACCCGCATCCACCTGCGCCTGGATGTTGACCCCCAGACCGTCGGGAACACGAATCTCCAGCCGGCCAAATGCGATGCTCGTGTCTATCTGAACGGTCTCCCCAGCGGCGAGGTCAAGCTCGGTGAGGTCAAGGATCATCTCCCCGCCGGCGAGCCGGTACTCCGACGACAGTTCGGTGCTGCTCGTTGGCGTGTAGTGAGGATTGCCAAAACCACCGACCATGGGCACGTTGAGCAATGCGGCACCAATCAGCAGCGGCGCCGTCACCAGACCGACGGCGATCAGCCAACGAGCCCTGCCGACGAAGGCGCCAATGACAAGCGCAGCCCCGAAGGTCACAATGACCGCACCCGCATAGTGGCGAGGATATGGATCCCACCAGCCCGCCGACTGGCCCACACCCATGACGCCGACAACAATCAGGAGTGTTGCCAACGCCAACCGACCCAATACAGACGACTGCTTCGGCTTCGGCGGGCGTGGTTGAAACGCAGGGGCCGGAGGTGGCGCAACAACGGGGGGCTCGGCCGGCGAAGACACGTGCGGCGTATCGTCAAATCCGTACACCGGTGTGTTCTCCGCCAGTTCACCGGGCTCGAGAGGTGCCAGCGGTGGCGGCGGCTCTGACTTTTCGTCCTTCTCGTCGTCTCGCGGTGAGCTTCGTCCGAAGTCCCCGAGATCACCGCGATACAGAAGGATGCCGAGGACGATGAGCCCGCCAGCGAAGACAATCTCCCCGTCAACAAGCCCGGTGTTACCAATCAAGATCATCCCGGCGATAGCGATGAGACCTATGCCCACCCAGCTTCCGAGACGCGAATCGGACCGTGTCTTGGTAACAAGCATCGATTCGGACTCTCCCTCCTCGGGGATGGCGATCCAACCGACGACGTACGCCAGGATGCCGGCGCCACCAAAGAGGGTTACCACGACGAAGGCGATACGGACCCATGCCGTGTCGACTCCGAGATGGCGGGCCATTCCTGAGGCGACACCACCGAGCACCCGATCGCTGCGGAGGCGCTCCAGGCGGGGCCGCGGCGTGTGCTGTGGTTGTGGCTGTTGAGTTGACTGTGTCGTTTCCATATTCAAAGCATCGCATCGATGCCGATGCGCCGCTATCCGGTAATACCCTGAACCTACCCTGACGAGCATCCAGAGCAGCCCGGGACACCCCTAGTTGTCCCGCAACCGGCGCTGTGACAACATTCACACCACATGGAGACGAAAGCAACAACCGAAGCGATGCCGCCTGGCACCGTTGACCGCGTCAGGCATCTTGTTGTCCGGCGCACTGATGATCGAGTCATCATGGGCCTGGCCGGTGGCATTGCAGACAGGATCGGGATCGCCGATGCCTATGTACGCGCCGCCTTCATCTCCCTGTCACTCGCCGGCGGGGCGGGCATCGCCTTGTACTTGCTCGGCGCCACAATCGCTACCGCCGGTGACGATGCCGCACCCGCCGACCCGCCGAACGCCCGCCAGATCATCGGTCTAGTTGTCATGTTCGTCGGCACGATGGCGTTGTTCCGCGGGTTGAACCTCTGGTTCGGCGACACCGTCGTGTGGGCGGGCACACTGCTCTCCTTCGGCGGTGCGGCGATGTGGGACAAGACCAGCATCTTCGACCCCGACTCCGGTGGCATGGCACCCAGTAGGACCCGTATCGCCGTCGGGGCGTTGCTCCTCCTCGCCGGGATTGCAAGCCTGTCCACAGCCATAGCTTCGATCCAGTCTCTCGGGCCCGCGATAACGGCTGCCGCGCTTACCGGCGCCGGGTTTATGGTCATTTTCGGACCATGGGTGAGCTCACTCGTTCGCGATCTCGGAGAAGAGAGGCGAAATCGGATCCTGGCCGATGAGCGAACTGAGGTGGCCGCCCATCTCCACGACTCGGTTCTTCAAACACTCGCTCTGATCCAACGGACAGATGACCCGAAGAGGATGGTGACACTCGCCCGAGCCCAGGAACGCGATCTTCGCAACTGGCTGTACGGGCCACGCGGCGACGGCACCCGGATCGGCTTGCGTCAGGCGTTGGAGGCCGTCGCCACCGATGTCGAGGCTCGACACGATGTCCCCGTCGAAGTCGTCGTCGTCGGCGACATGCCCATGACCGACAGGGCGATGTCTCTCATCGCCGCGGCAGGAGAGGCCATAACCAACGCCGCCAAGCACTCCGGGGCACCCAGGGTTTCGGTATTCGCCGAAGTCCGCGACGATGCGATCGAGATTTTCATCACCGACCAGGGCCGCGGCTTCGACCCCGAAGCGGTCCCTGAAGGCCACCACGGAATCAAGCACTCTCTGCGCGGTCGCATGAAGCGACAGGGCGGGGAGTCGGAAATCATAAGCGAGCCCGGCGAAGGCACCGAGGTTCGCCTGAAACTACCCCGAGGAAACCATGACTGACACAACGCTCTTTCTCGTTGACGACCACGCGCTCTTTCTCTCGGGGGTGAGAAGCGAGTTGAGCGAGCACTTCCCGATTGTGGGCACAGCAGGCGACGTCGACGAGGCGATCAGCCTCATCCGCGATACCCGCCCGGACGTGGTGCTCGTCGACGTCCACATGCCCGGCGGCGGCGGGGTGACCGTGATTACGCAGGTGCTGCAAACCCACCCGGACGTCAAATTCCTGGCGCTCTCGGTCTCCGACTCCCCCGAGGACGTCATCGCCATGATCCGGGCCGGCGCCCGCGGGTATGTCACCAAATCCATCGCCCCCAACGAGTTGGCCGAAGCCGTGCGACGAATCGCGGACGGAGACGCTGTGTTCTCTCCCCGTCTTGCCGGTTTTGTACTCGACGCTTTCGGTGGAGCGATATCGCCGGCCGCCGACCCGGAGTTGGATCAGCTCACCCCGCGTGAGCAGGAGGTCATGCGTCTCATCGCTCGTGGGCTCGCCTACAAGCAGGTCGCCCGCAAGCTTTCGATCTCCATCAAGACTGTCGAAACCCACGTCTCTTCGGTACTCAGAAAGCTCCAGCTCTCCAGCCGCCACGAGCTTGCCCGCTGGGCGTCGGACCGCAAGATCGTCTAACCACGATCGAGTGACTAGCTAAGTTGCCATCCGCTTTTTGATTCTGCGGATCTTCGCCGATTCTGCCGATCCAACCACCATGGGATCGACACGGGAGCCGACGAAGCCTCGCACACGGGCCGCGGCATTGATCATCCTCGTGTTGGGCGTGGTCGCGATCACCCCCCTGCTGGTGACGATCATCGCTGCGGAAGGGACCAGTGGATGGGTAGTCACAGGCGGCGCTTCCGGGTGGATAGTCCTGGTGGGCGTCTACCACTCACTACTTGTGTCGCGTGACAGGAGGTGTCGGGACGCATTGCGCCACACCATCGAAGAGATTCAGCGGGCCCGATTGGTGGGTAGCGAGTCCTTCCAGGATCGGCTCGACGACCAGCGAAGCATCCTCGGGCGCATCATCACCATCAGCCAACAGATCGTCGCCGACGGCATCACCGACCCGCGGATCACGCTGGACAACGTCCGTCACCTCGAAGCACACGCCCACCACGGCCAGGCGCTCATCGAAGACGCTATCGCTGGGCTACGTCTCGAAAACGACAACAACCCCGCAGAGCCAACCGACGTCGACGTCCGGGACGCAGTCGAAGAGGTGGCCGCACGGTTCCCAAGTGCTGGGGTTGTCACCGCAGGGGCTCGGCACTTTGCGCACACCGATCCAGCGCTGCTGCGGGTGGTGTTGCGCAACCTCGTCGCGGCGGCGGTGGAACGCGGCGCCACACGGATCGATATCTCCGTCGCCAGAGACGGTTTGGTCGTGCTGGTCACGATCTCCGACGATGGACCGAAATGCATGTCGATTCCCCGTCTCCCGGCGGCGCTGGCGAAGGCCTTCGGCAGCACGATCGAAGTGGCCCACCGGATGAACAGGAACCATTTCAGTGTCGCTATACCGGCGGCCGGGCCGCCGCGGCA
>Ga0307423_1000035_pt1 | contig 71396 bp, 58 predicted proteins | sample SalMarWE160310MG_FD_202154 | JGI IMG/M metagenome (GOLD analysis project Ga0307423, IMG submission 202154) | Salt marsh sediment microbial communities from the Plum Island Ecosystem LTER, Massachusetts, United States - WE1603-10 | ecosystem: Environmental > Aquatic > Marine > Intertidal zone >...
AGTCGCTGACCTCGTGGTCGCGACGACGAAGCGAGCGCAGCTGCGGGGTGCGAGAGGGCGCTCCTGCGCGATCCCTCCCCTATCAAATGGGAGGGGAGCTCACTGGCCTTCCGGAGAACCCGGGCGGCAGATCCGAGCCCAGCGGCCCCTCGGGACCGGCAGGACGGCCCGAGGTCCTCCTCGAGGACGGACTGACCGTCCCCGAGGGGTGCGGCCGTAGGCCGCGGACCTGCCGTTGCGGGGATTCGGGTAGTGAGGCGGCCCGGAGACGGTTCTTTGAAGCCCCGGCAGCCGTCTGGGGCTGCCTCCCCAGCCGTCTCGCAGCTCCGGCGGTCGCAGTGTCACGAGTGGGGTTTGCCACCCTCATGGCGACCGCCGGAGCGCGCTGCGGTCGGATTCTCCGGGTGGGCGGGGGAACTGAATCACTTAATGACTTAATCACTTAATCACCGGGAGAGCGGGCTTTCTCCGCAATCCAGCACTAGGGCGCCCTCGACGTCACCGGCGCGCAGCCGGTCGAGCGCCAGGTTGGCGTCTGCCAGCGGCAGCACCTCGGTGTGGGTGCGAATCGGCACCTTCGGCGCCAGGGCCAGCAGCTCGTCGCCGTCTCGCCGGGTGAGGTTGGCGACCGAGCGCACGACCCGCTCCTGCCACAGGATTCGGTACGGGAAGGACGGGATGTCGCTCATGTGGATGCCGCCGCTGACCACGACACCGCCCGCGCGCACGGCGCGCAGAGCGGCCGGAATCAACGGCCCGACCGGAGCGAAGATCAACGCCGCGTCGAGCTCTTGCGGGGGCGTCTCGTCCGAGCCGCCGGCCCACACCGCGCCCAACGCGCGCGCGAACTCCTGCGCGGCGGTATCGCCTGGACGAGTAAAGGCGAACACCTTCCGTCCCTGGTGGACTGCAATCTGGGCGACGATGTGCGCCGCGGCGCCGAAGCCGTACAGCCCCAGCCTGTCGATCTCCTCACCCGCCAGGCGATAGGTGCGGTAGCCGATCAACCCGGCGCACAGCAGCGGCGCGGCCTCCACATCGCCGTAGCCGGGCGGAAGCGGAAAGGCGTAGCGGTGGTCGGCCACGGTGAGCTCGGCGAACCCCCCGTCGAGCGTGTAGCCGTGAAAGCGCGCGTTTTCGCACAGGTTCTCGCGCCCCGCCCGGCAGTGGGAGCACTCGCCGCAGGTCCAGCCCAGCCACGGCACGCCAACTCTTTGGCCAGGCTCGAACCGCTCGGCACCGTCGCCTGCGGCCACCACCTCGCCCACGATCTCGTGCCCCGGAATCACCGGCAGCTTCGGGCTCGGGAGCTCGCCGTCCACCAGGTGCAGGTCCGTCCTGCACACCGCACAGCAGCGAACACGCAGCAGCAGCTGGCCCGGACCGGGTCGCGGCGCCGGCAGCTCGCGCAGCTCGAGGGGCTTCCCCGGCTGCGTCAGAACCATCGCCCGCATCGTTCGAGGAACCGTCATCGTCGACCTCCAGATCCCTCCTCCCACCTGCCAGTGTACCGACTACCGCCGGCAGGGTTCGCACGTTGACCACGTACAATGGCGAGCGATGGACGGTCACCACCTGACCCTGGGGGCAAGCCTGCTGCTGTGGATGTTCCCCGTGCTGCTGACCATCGGCGTGGTGGCCGTGGCGCTCCTCACCCGCGGGGATGAGGAGGACGCCGGGTGACCGTGCTCGCTCCCTCCGCGCTCCTGACCGTGGTCCTGATGATGGCTCTCTACCTCGGCGCGCTGCTGTTCATTGGCTGGCGTGCGGCGCAGCGTACCCACGGCGGCGAGGACTTTCACCTCGCCGGGCGCTCGCTCGGTGCATGGGCGGCGGGAATCTCGTCCACGGCGAGCTCCGAGTCCGGTTGGGTTACCCTCGGCGCGGTCGGCATGACCTACACCTACGGCATCTCCGGCCTCTGGTTCGCCCCCGGCTGCCTGGCGGGCTACCTCGTCAACCTCTACCTGGTGGCGCCGCGGCTGCGGGAGCTGTCCGAGGAGCAAGGATCGCTCACCCTCTCCGACGTTCTAACGCGGCGGTGGGGGGACCCCAAGCACGTGCTGAGGATCACCTCGGTGGTGATCATTTTGTTGTGCATGATGGGCTACGTGGCCGCGCAGATGACGGCCGCCGGCAAGGCGTTCTCATCGACCCTCGGCTTCGCCGGCCAGGGCGGCTACGTCCTCGGCGTGCTCATCGGCGCCGCCGTCATCACCGCGGTGACCTCCTTCGGCGGCTTTCGCGGAGTTGCCTGGACCGACCTCTTCCAGGGGCTTCTCATGGCTATCGCCCTCATCGGCCTTCCTCTCTACGCGGTGGCGAAGCTGGGCGGCTTTGGGGCCCTGATCAACGGCCTCGGCACCATTGACCCCAACTTGCTGACCGCCACCGGCGGCCGCCTCGGTCCCGCCCTGTGGGGCTTCGTGATCGGCGAGCTCGGCATCGGTCTTGGCTACCCCGGAATGCCGCACGTGATCACGCGCTATATGGCCGCCAGGGACCAGAGAGAGGTTCGCCGCTTGCGGGTAATCGCTCTGCTCTGGGGCGTCGTGGTGTTCTACGGCGCGGGCATCGTCGGCCTCGCCGGACGAGTGATGATGCCGACGCTCGCGGACGGCGAGCAAACCCTGATGGTCATGGCGCTGAAGCTGCTCCACCCGGTGCTAGCCGGTATCATGCTGGCGGCGGTGATCTCCGCCATCCTCTCGACCGTGTCGTCGCAGCTGCTGGTCGCTGCCTCGGCAGTCTCCTATGACGTCGTCGAGGAAGTCATGGGCCGCACCGCCGACGACCGCCGTAGCCTCGTGCTCGGTCGCTGGACGGTGGTCGTGGTCGGCGTCGTCGGCGTCCTGCTTGCCCTCTCCGGAGTGCGGCTGGTGTTCTGGTTCGTGCTCTTCGCTTGGTCGGGGCTCGGCGCGAGCTTCGGCCCTCTGGTGCTGCTCGCGCTGCACAAGAACGCCGTCAGCCGCCACGGGGCACTCGCCGGTATGCTCACCGGCTTCGGAGTCACGGTGGCGTGGAAGCTCGGACGTGACGCCGCCTCGGACCCGGTCTCGTTCTCGCGCGTGCCATTCCTCGTCCTCGCGGCGGCCGCCGTGATCCTGATCCTGGGACGCATCTCAGAGCGCATGGAGGTCGGCGACATGGCTGCGGTGCTGGCGGCGACCGCCGTGACCTTCGCCTCGTGGTGGTTGGTCCAGCGTGGCGGCCTCCACAACCTCTACGAGCTGGTACCTGCCTTCCTGCTCGCCGGCGGCACGACGCTGGCAGTGAGCAGAGCCTTCCCGGCCGGGTCACCTGCCACTGGAACGACCTGACTCTGCAGCTCACGCAGCTCGGTCGCCGCTTCGAGAGCCGCAGGGTTGACAGCGGACCACGAGGTCGCGAGGAGCGCGAAGTTGACCAAGGGGTCTCTTCTCAGCCCAGGCTGTTCATGAGCGATCGTAGCGAGACCGGCGAGACGTCTGTCCGCCGGATGCATGCTTGACGGCATGTTGAGGACAGCGAGACGCGAAGAGGTAGCTACCCGGCGGGGGGTGGAGTCATCCCGAATGACAGCCTCACGTACCGCTGCACCTCCTGCTGGTAGGCGGTGAGGTGCGGATCGTCCCCATTGACCACCAGGTCGTGCCGGGCCAGATTCGGGTTGCCGCAGAAGCCGGCCAGTGGCACGCCGCCGATGCCGGTCTCGTAGTACAGCGCAACCGTGGGTGGAACCTCATACCGGGCAGCCGCCTCCAGGCAGCGGTCGGACAGCCGCAGCACCGCGTACATCGACCCTTCCCAGTCGAAGCCCTCGGGATCCGGCAGCAACGGCTGAGAAGGATCCAGGAGCTCCCCGTGGCGCGCAAAGGCACGGCCCAGGATGAGTCGGCGGCGGCGCCTCAGGTGGCGACCGATCCGCAGCTGGAGACGAAGCCGGGCGCGTTGGAGATCCTCGTCCCCGGTCGCGTACGGCGCCAGCAGCGCCAGCGTCATCGCCTGCATCATGTTCGATGGGCCGGCCATCACGTTCTGCGCGTAGCGGGTGATCCCGCCCACGAACGGCGTTGCCCGGCTGAAGATCGCCCCGGCGCGTAGCCCGGTGACGCCGTGCGTCTTGGACAGGGAGTCGATGAAGACGACGCGCGCCGCAAATCGCGGGTCGTCTTCGAACCAGCTCAGCAGCTGCCGATGCTGCGGGTGAAGCCGAACGTATACCGAGTCGAGGATGATCCCCGCATGCGGCCAACGATCGAGAAACGCCGTCAGGAACGCTCGCATCCGCTCCGGCGGGAGAGTCCGCCCGGTAGGGTTGTTGATGGGCATCAGGTACAGCCCGTCGATCTCCTCGCCCTCGGGAACCGCTGCGAGATCCCCCGACTCGGGGTCCATGTCGGCGCGTGAGGGCGGCAGCAGGTGGACACGCATGCCCTGCAGTGCCATCTGGTCGAGCGGGCACGAGAAGGTGGGGAGCGGTACCAGCACCGTGGCCGGACTGGCACATCCGGCGCGCTCCCGCCTGGCCTCGGAAACCCCCATCAGTGCGGCCTGCAGGCACTGGTTGCCGCCATGAAACACGAACACCTGCGGCACGCTCCCGGAGGTGTTCGTGAACTGCAGGCCGACCTGGTGCCTCCACACCTCACTCCACGCTCTCGTCACCGCCGGGTACCCGATCGAGTCGAGGTTATAGCCCATCGGGTGCTCGGAGAGCTGGTACAACCAGCCGTCGACGTGGGTGACCGCGCACCTCAGGAGATCCCCCCAATCCTGACGCAGCTGGGGATCCTCTGGATCGTTGGCCGGGACAGTGCGCCAGTCGAGGTCACCGATCGCGGTCGCCTGGTCATCGAAGCCCTGGCTTCGCATCGCGCTCACGACCCGACTCATCAGACGGATCGGCGCGCTCGCAAAGACGTCCCGGAAACGTTGATACGTCTCGATGCGGATGGAGAGCTCATCGGAAGGACGCTCGGGGTTCACGAATCACCTCCTGCTTCGAGCCCCCGCATGGTAGCCGCACAGGCCACCGACGGACAACCCCGCGGTTGACAGTCTCAGGTTTCGAGTGAAAGAATGAATGAGGATTCATTCATCTGGAGGCCCCATGCCTGAAGGCCAGACAGCACATCAGCTCTCCCCGCGTGAGCTCAAGCGACAGCGGATCATTCGCGCAGCAATCGACGTGTTCGCCGAGAAGGGCTACTTCGGGGCCCGGATGACCGACGTTGCCCACGCCGCCGACGTCGCTGACGGCACCTTGTACCTGTACTTCGACGGCAAGGAGGACCTGCTCCTGAGCCTGTTCGATCACGTCCTGACTCGTTTCGTCGAGCGGCTCCAGAACGAGATCGCCGAGGTCGAAGACCCGCTCGACAAGCTCCGACTGATGGTACGGCTCCACCTGGAGACGCTCGGCCGGGACCCCGCGCTGGCGCACGTGCTGCAGATCGAAACACGCCACTCCCGGCGCTTCATGAGCCTGTTTACACGTGGTAAACTCGGCGAGTATCTCAATCTGCTGCGGGCAATTATCGAGGAGGGCCAGGAGATGGGGCGGTTCCGCCGCGACATCAGCCCGGGTCTCGCTACAAACGTCGTCTTCGGCGCGGTCGACGAGCTAGTCATGAGCTGGCTCCTGGCCGAGGAGCCGGGTGACCTGAGCCGCCATCTGCATCCGCTCCTCCACATCCTCGCCGAGGGCCTGGCAGCCAACAGCAACCAGAGGGAGGTTGTGAAATGACGGATCGCACGATTCTCGACCTGTACCGGCACGAGGTCGACAACCCCAGACCTGCCCACTATCTCCACTACCTCCCCGGCGGCCGTCGCGACCTGAGCACGGAGGACTTCTTCGGCCGAACGGCAGGGCTCGCTACGGCTCTCGAGGGGCTGGGGGTGGGACACGGCGACCGCGTCATGCTACTGGCGGACAACCGGCCCGAGTGGCACGTCGTGGACCTCGCCGTGGCCGACCTTGGCGCGGTCCTGGTCCCGGTCTATAGCACGCTGACGCCGGCCCAGGTCGAGTACCAGGCAAGAGACTCCGGTGCCATGGTCGCCTTCGCCGAGAATCCGGAGCACATGGCCAAGTTCGTCGAGGTCGTCAAGCGCTGTCCGGCCCTCGAGCACCTGATCCAGATCGAAGGCGAGTCGACCACCGGTGTAAAGGCCTTTGACGATGTCATCGCAGCCGCCGAGAGCTCCTATAACGGCGACCTCTTCTGGCAGCGGGCCAGCAAGGTCACCGAAGACGATCTCCTGACCCTGATCTACACCTCCGGGACGACCGGCGAACCCAAGGGCGTGATGCTGACCCACCGCAACCTGGTTCAGAATGTTCTGGCGTCCGCCGAGCGCGCGCCGGTCGATCCCGACGGCCTTGCACTCGAGTTCTTGCCGCTGTGTCACGTCTTCGAGCGCATGGTCGGGTACATCTTCATGTACCGCTCGGTTCGCAAGGCCTACTGCTCGGTCTACCACATCGGCGACCTCATCGCGGACATCGCTCCGAACATGTTCGCCGGCGTCCCCAGGTTCTACGAGAAGGTGCACGACAAGATCATGGACAAGGTCGGCTCGGCGCCCGCAATCCGGCGTGCCCTCTTCAACTGGGCCCTTGGAGTCGGACGCCGTGCGATCCCGGAACGCCTGGCCGGTCAGAAACCGTCGGGACTCGCCTTCACGCTCGCCGACAAGCTGGTGCTGTCGAAGGTGAGGATGGGGCTAGGCGGGCAGGTAGACTACTGCATCTCGGGCGGAGCTCCCCTCCCTCGCTTCGTCAACGAGTTCTTCCACGCGATCGGCGTCGACCTGATCGAAGGCTACGGGCTGACAGAGACATCACCTGTGATCGCGGTCAACGGCACGGCCCCGGGAGAGACGCGGCTCGGCTCGGTCGGCCGGGCGCTTCCCAATCTCGAGGTCGCAACCGCGGCCGACGGCGAGCTCCTCGTCAAGGGTCCAAGCGTCATGAAGGGATACTGGAACCTCCCCGAGAAAACCGCCGAGGTGTTCGACGAGGCCGGCCTTTTCCACACCGGCGACATCGCCGATATCGATGACGACGGCTTCATCTGGATCACCGACCGCAAGAAGGACCTCATTGTCACCGGCGGCGGCAAGAACATCGCGCCGCAACCGATCGAGAACGAGCTCAAGCGCTCACCGTACATCGACGCCGCGGTCCTGATCGGTGACCGACGCCCCTTCCTCGTGGCACTGGTGAGCCCCAACACCGAGGTGCTCGAGAAGTGGGCGTCTCAGCACGGTATCGAAGGGCCCACGATCGCCGAGCTTACAGGCGATCCCCGAGTGCTTGCTCTCTTCCAAGAGGCCGTAGACAGGGTCAACGCCAACCTTGCACGCTACGAGCAGATCAAGAAGTTCGCGGTGCTGCCGCTGATGCTGTCGATGGAAGGGGGACACCTCACCCCGACCTTGAAGGTGAAACGGCGCGTCGTTGAGAAGGAGTACGTCGAGCTGATCGAGCGGCTCTACTCGGAGTGACCCGGATCGTGCTCAGAGCGTGCGCACGCTCTGAGGGCGAGAGATGACGTAACGGCTAGGAGCCTGTAGTTCATAGGCGGATGGTGGATTTCGGAGCGTCGTGAGTGGCCCGTTGAGGCGCATCCGAGGAGCAGTACTCCGAGTACGGTCCGAGACTGCAACGAATACGGGACCTTACGCCGCCCGAAAGGCGCCGTCCGCTCTATGTGTTACAGGCTCCTAGAGGATCATTCACTCGCAATCTACTACGACCGACGATACGAAAGCCTCGCCATGCACCTGCGCCGTGCTGTCCTCGGCAGGCCGTCAACGTGAGCCACACCCTCGTGTCGCAGTACACTGCGCAGGTGAACGGCCCACAGCTGCACGCGATGTTCCCCCCGAGATCGGCGATTCGCGTCGTTCTGATCGCGCTGTTGGTCGTGGTCGCCGTGTCTCGCCTGGCGGCAATCCCCGACCAGCCGTGGGAGCAGGACGAGGCGTTGTTTGCAGCTGCCGCCTTCGACACCAACGTGATCGAGCACCGCCCCCATCCCCCCGGCTTTCCGCTGTGGGTTGCCGCTGCCAAGGTCACCAAGGTCGTCCTCGGCGATCCGGTGCTCGGCCTGCAGCTGCTCTCAGCCCTGTCGTCGATCGCGCTCGTGCCATTGCTCGCACTTCTCTGGGGTCGCCTCCTCGGCCCCGAGCTTGGCCTCGCTACGTCGGCTCTCTTCGCCTTCCTGCCGGGAGTCTGGTTCCACGCTCCGCGAGCGTTCTCAACCACGCCGGCCCTCGCCCTCGCGGCCCTCGCCGGCGTGCTGTGGCTCGAGCCGGGCCGGGCCCGCCTTCTCGGTGGCTCGGCGTTGCTGGCATGTGCAGTGCTGGTCCGGCCGGTGCTGGCGCCGCCGCTCATGGTCGCCGGCATGGTCGCCGTGTGGTGGCGCCACGACCGGTGGCGCGAGATCGTGCTTGCCGGAATGCTGGCTGGGGCGCTGATTGTCGCCGGCTTCGTGCCCCTGATCATCGACACCGGTGGGCTCGGCCCGTTTCTTGGCGCCCTCGCCACGCACGCCGCGTATCAGGAGAGAGGCGTCGGGATGGTGTCCTGGACAGTCGGCCGGCTCGGTATCGTGCGGGCCGCCGGTGGCCTCCCCGCAGCCGTCGTCCTCCTTGGACTTGGCATTGCCGGCTGGCTGGACCTGGCGCGGCATCGCCGGCAGGTCGCATGGGGCCTCGCGATCGTCATTCTCACAACCGCCGCCTGGCTCCTTCTCGCCCACAACCGGACTTATCCGCGGTACACCGTGCCGTGGCTGGCGCTCTGGACCGGGCTCGCCGCACTGGGACTGCACCGCCTCGGAGGCTCCAGACGCCTCGCGGTTGCTGCCGTCGCCGCCCTCATCGTGGCCTCGGCAGTCTGGACCCTACCGGCAATTGCCACCCAGGCCACCGCCGTCTTCCCGCCTCTGGCGGCGCTGGCATCTACCCAGACCCCTGGAGCTGGCCGCTCGATCATCACAGACGGCGGAATCAGCCCGTTCGTCGACCTGCTCACGCTGGCCAGGCGTGGATCTCTTCCAACCTACTGGCGTCCTCTTCTCGTCGACGGTCGGCAGGACGCACGCACGATCCCGGGACCGTGGACCTACGTCTGGGCCGAGGGAACCCGTCCCGCTCTGGTGTCCGCTCCCGCGCCTGCGCCCCGCACCTTCAGATGTGGCGATACGAAGCTACGGTATCTCTCCCAGCAACGCTATCTGACCGCTTGGACCGCCGCCCGCGGCGCCATCGTGCTCGCCCCTGCCGGGCTCACGTCGGCCGCAGGAGGGCGGCTCGCGGTCACCGACGAGGTCGAGCTTCTCACGCAGCCGGCGCCCCCGGGGAGCTGGCTTGGCGCCGTGCTTTCGGCAGTTGGCCGGCCGGCGGGAGTGGAGCTTGAGCTCAACGGACACGCCGTACTCTTGACTACGGTACCGCCTGGAGCCCACGCCTACCGCGTTCCCCTGATGCACCTGACGGCAGCCGGCACGGACCGGGCGGCTGTGGTTCGGGTTCTTCGAACTGCGGCAGGCACCGGGCAGCTCGAGCTGCAACACCTGTGGATCGACGCGCCCGGGCGGCCGGACGGGCCACGCACGATCCCGGCGGAGCAGCTTCCCGACGGTCTCGGCGGACTGATCGATGGGGGCGGCCTCTACGGCCTTGAGCAGCTCGGCGAGCCGGCACGGCCGGCCCGGTGGAGTGGGCCGCAGGCGTGGCTCTCGCTCCCCGCAGGCTTCCCCAGCATGACGGTCGCCCTGTGCGCACCGCGCCCGGGGGGCGCCCAGGTCCGCCTTCGAACCGAGCCTCCCAGCTCGGAGCTCAGCGTCACCGTCGGCCCGGAGTGGTCCACCGCGACCCTGTCACTGCCACGCGGGACCGGCCGTTGCGTCCTGTACCTGGAAGTCTCGAACCCGTTCGTGCCCGCCGCCACGAACCCTGCGAGCACAGACCATCGGCACCTCGGGATCGCCGTGGGCGATATCAGGTTTCAGAGTCCGTAAACAACCAAAGATCCGGGGCGTCACCGCCCCGGATCGTGTTCGTGAGAAGACGCGGACTACTTCACCGACACCTTGATCGAGCGCGGCTTGCTCTCCTCGCGCTTCGGCAGGGTCATGTGGAGAACACCACTGTCGAAGCGTGCGTCGATCTTCGTCGGATCGACGTTGTTCGGTACCTGGAAGGAGCGCTCGAACGAGCCGTACGTTCGCTCGATCCGGTGGCAGGTCTCGCCCTCCGTTGCCTCCTCGAAGCTCCGCTCGCCCGAGATCGTCAGCATGGAGCTTTCCAGGGTAACGTCGACGTTTTCGGAGCTGAAGCCGGGCAGCTCGATCTCGAGCTTGATCGCGTCGGCGGTCTCGCGGACATCGACCGGCGGCGTCCAGCTACCACGCACCGACTCGCGACCGGCCCTCCCACCGAGAACTTCGTTCATCAGCCTGTTCATGTCATCGGCGAAACGCGCCATCTCACGCGGCTGCTGCCAGATTGTCATACGTGCCATTGCTTGATTCCTCCCTTTCTTTCCCCGGGGAGAACCCCGGTGCCATCAATATAGAACATGACTGTCCCTTTGTCAAGTTCTATTTCAGGAGAATGACACTATCTGAGTGTTATGCACTCATGTTCTCAAGGATCCGCCCACGTCAACCCGAAGGGCGCGTCCGTCGTCCTTCCCATGCAGACGAAGGGAGGACCCAGCGATGCAGCCCCGGAAAAGCTCGCAACCGTTTGTCTCGGCCCTCTTCATCCTCGCCCTCGCCGGGCCCGCGGGATGGGCGTGCGTCCCGCCACCCGCAGCCCTCGTGGTGCGCGTCCCGCCGCCCGCGGCGCGAGTCGAGGTGCGACCGGCTCGGCCTGGAGCAGGCCATGTCTGGGTCGGGGGTCACTGGCGTTGGAACGGCCGGCGGTACGTGTGGGCCAACGGCCACTGGGCACGCCCGCCGCATGTGAGTGCGGTCTGGGTCAGCGGTCACTGGGCCAGACACGGCGGCGGCTGGGTGTGGGTGGCCGGCCACTGGAGGCGGTAGGAGCGGCCGGGCCTTCTCCGCAGCTCCGGCGGCCGCGTTCTCCGGGTGGGCGGTGGATCTAGTCGCCTAGTACTTATTCACTTGATCACTTGGGTTGGTGCCGGGGACCTCCTCACGATTTCACTTCCGCGCATCCTGACCGATCTCCGCTACAATGTCCGCGGAGCCACCATGGTCCAGATCCCGGTTTTCTTCACCGCCGACCTTGCGGGCGTGGCGGGTGCCGCTGGCGTGATCGATAGCGTCGAACAGGCGCCTGAGCCGGCGGTTGTAGTTGCTTCGGCGCCGGCATGCCGGAGCCTTGTCCCTCCGCTGGACGGCAACCGAGTTCTGGTCGTTCTCGGTGAGCCGCCCAACGGCCTGCGCCCCTTCCTGAGCCTTGCGGCCGAGCCCTCATCCGACCACCTCGAGAGCGCCGTCTCGGCGGCGAGGATGGCCCTCGAGCACAGCATGGAGGTGGAGCGCCTGCGGCGCACGCTGACCGCCCACCGCGCGCTGGAGCGAGAGCTGCTCGAGATCGGCACCGCGCTGTCGGCGGAAAACGACCTGCGACGTCTCCTTGACCGTATCCTGACCTCGGCCCGCACCCTGGTCAACGCCGATGCCGGCTCGCTCTACCTTGTCGAGAGGGTCGGCGAGGACGAGCGCCGACTCCGTTTCGTCCTCGCACAGAACGCGTCGCGAGAGATGACCTGGAGCGAGGTCACACTGGCCATCGACCAGGGGAGTATTGCCGGCATGGTCGCGAGCACCGCCCGCCCGCTGCGCATCGACGATGCTTACTCCCTACCGGAGGATTCGGTCTTCAGGTTCAACCGTAGCTTCGACGAGGAGACCGGTTACCGCTCTCGCAGCCTGCTGGCCGTCCCGATGTTGACACGAACCGGCGAGCTCGTGGGCGTCGTGCAACTGCTCAACCGCAAGCGTGATCCGGAGGCGCTGCTGCTGACCGAGAGCGACGTCGACAGGTTAGTGCTTCCGTTCACGGCCCAGGACGAGGACCTGCTGCGCGCCCTCGCCTCGCAGGCCGCGGTGGCACTCGAGAACACGCGTCTTGTGGAGGAAATCCAGGCTTTGTTCGAGTCGTTTGTTCGCGCCTCAGTAACCGCGATCGAGCAACGGGACCCGCCGACCTCCGGCCACTCGTTCCGGGTCGCCGCCTACACCATAGGCTTGGCACAGGCGCTCGAGCGGCAGCCGCCGGCGAGCTACCGCGGAGTCCGATTCTCCCACGACGAGGTGCGGCAGCTGCGGTATGCAGCCCTCCTCCACGATGTCGGCAAGGTCGGCGTCCGCGAGGCAGTTCTCACCAAGGCACGCAAGCTCTACCCGTACCAGGAGCGGCTCGTCCTCGAGCGCTTCGAGAGGGCCCGCCATGCCCTCAAGCTCGCGCGAACCAGGTCCCTGATCGAGGATCTGACACAACGCGGGAGAAGTCCCTCGGCAACCGATCTCGAGCGTCTCTCGCAGGAGCTGCTCGCCATCGACGCCGAACTCGATGACGCCCTCGAGATCGTCGACCGCGCGGGAAAGCCGAACGTCACCGACCGCGAGGTGACCCGAACCCTCGAGGAGATCGGCCGACGCCAGTTCCCGGGCCGTCACGGGGAACCGGTGCGCCTCCTGCAGCCGGACGAGCTCCACTTTCTCCACCTGTCGCGCGGCAACCTGGATGACCGCGAGCGAGAGGAGATCCAGTCCCACGTCGTGCACTCGTTCCAGTTCCTCAACACCCTCCCCTGGCCCAGCCACCTGCGCAGGGTACCGGACATCGCGGCGCTCCACCACGAGAAGCTCAACGGCCAGGGCTACCCCGGCCGCCTCTCCGCGCCTGACATTCCGGTCGAGGTACGCATGCTCACCATCTCGGACATTTACGATGCATTGACCGCGGGTGACCGTCCCTACAAGCGCTCGGTCGAGCCCATGCGCGCCCTCGCGATCCTCGAGCAGGAGGTCCGTGAGGGCACCCTCGACGCCGCCCTCTTCCGCGTGTTCGTCGAGGCCCAGGTCTACCGGTTCCCCGCTGCCCCTCCCCCGGCGTAGCACCGGCCCCCGTCGCGGGCCCCGGGCACGGGGTTCTGCAGTCCAAGCAGCCAACCTGGCCGGACTCACCCCCCCCCAATGAGCTCCAGCAGGCGACGGCCGAAGCGGCTTGCCTTGGCCGGGCCGATGCCGGGGACCTCGAGCAACTCGGCCTCGTCTGCCGGTCGTGCCCGCGCCAGCGCCTCCAGGGTACGATCGCCGAGAATGCGGAAGGCCGGTACCCGGCGGCGGCGCGCCTCGGCGAGCCGCCACTCCTTGAGGTCGGCGAGGAGGTGCTCGTCGGCCACGGAAAGAGCTGTCGCCGGTGCAGCGGCCGCCTTCGGCCGGCGCCGGGAACGGGCCCGAGCGGTGCCGGCCAGAGGCTTGGACACCCGTACGACGCCGAGCCCCAACTCGCCCTTCAGGCGCCCGTCGGCCGTCAGCCGCACCCGCCGAAAACGAATCTCGCGTCCGTCGCGGGTGAAGGTGTCGGCGATCAGCTCCGCCAGACCCGCCGTCGCCAGCGCCTCGAGCAACGGCTCGAAGTCGCTGCGGGCGACGCCGATTGGCTCCGCCAGCCGGTGGTACAGCTGGCCGGTCGTTCGCTCACCTTGCTCGGCCAACGCGGCGAGGACGCCGCGCAGGAGCTCGGATTCGCCGCGCGAGAGATCGCGCCGAGAGGCCAGGACGGCCTCGGCCGGGGCACAGCGGTCGCAAAGCCCACAGTCACGGCCTTGGTCGTTGGGATCACCGAAGTGACGGACCAGGGCGGTCATGCGACAGCTCGCCACGGTCGCCTGCGCGACCATCTCCTCCAGCTGACCGAATCGGTGTTGCCGCTGCGCGAGGTATGGCTCCCGCCAGTCGTCGCCGCCGCGGGTCACTCGTTCGTCGGGGCTCACCCGGGCGCCGCCGTGGATCCACAGCTTGTCCACCGCCGCCGCTGCGGCCTCGCGCTCGAGGTCGAGGCGCGCGGCCAACTCGTCCAGCGCCACCGGCGCCGAGCCCAGCGCCGCGAACACCCGTTCGAGGCGTGAGGGCTCGGGGTAGTCGCGCTCGAGGAAGTACTCGTGGGTACGGCGGTCGCCCCACGACCACAGCAGCACCGCCCGCGCCCCGGCGCCGTCGCGGCCGGCTCGGCCAATCTCCTGCGAGTAGCCCTCGACGGTGGCCGGCAGCGCCGAGTGCGCCACGGTGCGGATGTCGGGCTTGTCGATCCCCATGCCGAAGGCGATGGTCGCCACCACAACCTCAAGCTCGCCGGACAGGAAGGCAGCCTGGACGCGGTCGCGCTCCGAGGCCGGCATCCCGGCATGGTAGGCGGCAGCCGTGTGGTCGACAGCCAGCTCCGCGGCCAGCTCCTCGCTCTCGCGGCGGCTCGGGGCGTAGACCAGGGCCGGACGGCGCGAGTCGTCCCCCAGCAGGCGACGGATCGCCGCCCGCCGCGCAGACGGCTTCGCCTCCACCACCTCCAGAGCCAGGTCGTTGCGCCGGAAACCGCGGATGAAGATGGCGGCGCCGGGGATGCCCAGCTGCTCGATGATGTCGCGCTGAACCCGCGGGGTCGCGGTCGCGGTGAGGGCCACCACCGGTGCCGGCCGGAGCGCCGGCAGACGCTCGCCCAGCATCCGGTAGTCCGGACGGAAGTCGTGACCCCACTGTGAGATACAGTGGGCTTCGTCGACCGCCACCAGGGCTGGGGGACGAACCCCCAGCCGCTCCACGAATCCCTCCACCCCGAGACGTTCCGGCGCCACGAACAGGAAGTCGAGGGCGCCGTCGCGCCAGGCCGCCAAAGCCTCGTCCTGCTGGGCGGCGCTGCGGCCGGAGTGAACGCGGTCGGCGGCAAGTCCGAGACCCGAAAGCGCCTGGGCCTGGTCCTCCATGAGGGCGATGAGCGGCGACACGACCAGGGTCGAGCCGGCTCGGGCGAGACCCGGGAGCTGGTAGCAGAGGCTCTTGCCGGCGCCGGTCGGCATCACGACCAGCACGTCGCGTCCGTCCGTTACCGCCCGGCACACCTCCTCCTGGTCGGGCCTGAAGGCACGGTGCCCGAAGACCTCGTGCAGCAACGACTCGAGCTCGCGCGGCGCAGGCGCCGCCAGCAGCGTCCCCACTTCGGCCGGCGCCACCTCCTCGGGCTCGAGCAGGCAGCCGGCCGCCATCAGCTCCGCACGCAAGCGCGCGCGGATGCCGGTGGACTGTACCACCGAGACCACGCGGGTGACCTTGGGGCTGGTGAGAACTCGCGCCAGCAGGCGGCGACATGCCGCCGACGGCGGATCGCCGTCGAGCCACACCACCACCACCCGCGGCGAGTGGAGGAAGCCGTCGCCGCGACGGTCGGCACCGACGGCGGAGGCGGCCGCGGCCGCCTCCTCCTCGCTCGCGGTAAGCACCGCCAGGGTCATGGGCGACATGATAGCGGGGCTTGCCTCGGTGCGGGCATGCAAGCGACAGGCTGCGGCCCTCTCAGACGACGGGTACCAGGTCGACCCGGGCTTCGAGCGGAATGCGCCAGCGCTTGAGGCACTGGGCGCACTCAGCCGGGCGGTTAGCGGTGGCCAGACGGCGCCGAAACGACCGGCTTGCGGGGCCGTGCCATACCGCAGCGAGGCCGGCAGATCGGAGCTCGTCGTACGCGAAGCAACGGCGCTGCTCGATGCCGCTCCAAACGAACGAGTCCAGCGTTCCGTCGACGGGAACGCCGTTGAGCACGCAGGGGTAAACGTGTCCGTCGGCGCCGATGAAGACCGAACGCTCCGCATTCTCGGGGCAGCCTCCCGGCTCGACGAAGGGCGACAGCAGCTGCCAGTGGATCCGTACGCCGCGTCGCTGCACCTCCCTGTCGACCTCGAGGAGTTGCCCTCGCACCGCTTCCACACCGGCTGCATCGGACGCGAGCACGGCTTCGGTCAGCAGCTCGCGACAGGTCACCAGCGACAGCGAGCTCACCACCACCTCGTCGACGCCGGCCGCCTCAACCAGGTCGGGGAGTCGATCGATGGAGGAGAGACCCGAGCGCAGCAGTAGGTACGCCAGGTGGATCCGAGGGACCTCCCGGCCGCCGCGCTCCTCTCTGAGGGTCCGGGCCGCCGTGATGACCCGCTCGAGCGGCACGCCTCGGCGGACCGGGTCGTTGGCTACGGCATCGGCGCCGGCCACCGACAGCGCAACGACGCCGGCTCCCGCCTTGACCAGCGCTCGTGCACAGGCACGGTCGAGCAAAAGGCCGTTACTGGTGGTTCCCACGCGGCGGCCGGCGGCCCGCAACCGCTCGAGCACCTCGAAGAAGCGGGGGTGGAGCAGGGGCTCGCCCCAGCCCTGCAAGTGGACGTAGCGGGTCCTGGCAAGGTCGGGGATCAACCGGTTGAGCAGCTCCAACGGCAGGTCGCGACCGCGCCAGCTCGCCCCCGCCGCAGTGCGGGGGCAGTAGGTGCAGGAGGCGGTACAGCGGGAGGTGACCTCGAGCTGCACCCAGTCCAGCCTCGGCGGCCGCCGCCGGAGGTGCTCCCGGGCCCTGGCCAAGGGATTCATCGACCTACGGTAGCAGGACGGATGGTACGGCGAGGCGGAGAGACCACTGCGAGGCCCGGTCGCCACGGGAGCGGTCTCCCACGACTCTCCACGGCCGCCGCAGTGAAGGAAGGGAGAGGCATCCGAGATGCCCCTCCCGGGCGACGTGTTTCACGGACTCAGTCCTTGACCTCGACCTCTCTGGCGTCCTCGGCGGCCACCGGCTTGCCCTCGCCGTCCAACACCGGCAGGTCGGGCGAGTTGCCCCAACCGATCATCGACGAGTCGAAGATGTGCAGGTGCTCCATCGGCCAGCCGTCCAGGTAGAGCGCGAACAGGGTCTGCGTGACCCGGACCCCGGACTGGCAGTAGAAGACGTTGTGATCGATGGGCCTGATGCCGATGCGGGCTATGTAGCTATGCAGCTCGTCGGCGGAGAGGAACGAGCCGTCCTCACCGTGGACGTCCTTCCACGAGTGCCACTTCCCGTTCTGCCACGGGATGTGGCCGGGGCGCCGGACTCGCTTCCGCTTGCCGCTCCACTCGTCCTCACTGCGGATGTCCCACATCACCCAGCGCGGGTCGTCCTTGCACTTCCACACGGCATCCCGTCCGACCTTGAGGTACGGATGTCCCCAGTCGGCCAGGGTGACGGTGCCGTTGCCCGGGCGGTCCGCCGATGCCAGGCGGTCGATCTCGTAGCCGGCATTCTTCCACCCCTTGATGCCGCCGTCCAAGACCCGCGTCTCGAGCCCGTACAGCTTGCAGGCCCACCACAGGCGGGTGGCATCGTACTTGTGGTCGTACCACACCACCATGCTGTCGTTATCGATGCCGAGGGTGCGCAGGAAGGCCTCGAAGTCGGCCCGGTTCATCAGGTCCTCGCCCCGCGCCCCCCAGTGCTTTTCGGCCGACTCGTAGTCCGAGCGCCAGATGTTGATAGCGCCGGGGATGTGGCCATCCACCCGGTACTGCGTCGCCGGATGGCCCACATCGATGATCACCAGCTTCGGGTCGCTGGTCGGCATTGTGCCGTCGGCCAGCCGGATCTTGGTCCGCCATGCCTTCTGCAGATCCATGGTGTGCTTGAGCTCCTGCGGGCTGATCAGGGCCCAGCCGCGCGTGTAGCCCTTGTAGGGCGGGTCCGTGTTCTGCATCCACGGTGGGATGTTCCAGGCGGGTGCGCTGACCTCTCCTCCAACGCCCCACACGGGGGCTGGGGTCAGGAGAAGACAGAGCAGTGCCACAGCCGCCACACCTGTTCCGATTCTCGCCACGTTCGTCATCGCAAGACCTCCTTTTCACAAGGGTTGGAGCTCTCGAGCCGTGCGTACCACTGCTCGAGCTGGTTCACCAGCTCGTCGTCGCCCCCCCGGAGGCGGAGGTGATCGGCACTCCGCCGCAGGAGAAAGGCGAAGAAGTCGGGCGTGACGCTCCAGCGGGTGAGGAGCTCGAGGCTGCCCCGCACGAACTCGAGCGAACCTTCCTTGCGGTCGAGCCGTTGGAGCGCGCCAACGAGGCGGTCACGATCGTGAGCCGTGACCGCGTCGTCTCTCCACCAGCGCGGAGGCGTGGCGTCGAGATACCGGATCATCGCCTCCGCGATCTCGTGGCATCGCAAACCCTGGCCGACCATCTCGCGCGTCCGCCTCACTTCGGTTTCGAGAACCCGCACTGCGGAGTCCGGGCCCACCCGTTTCTCGAGGACTCCCAGGAGCGTGTCCGCTGCTGCGAACCGCCCATCGTCCAGTTGCCTCCGTACTTCACGAAGGAGGCGGCCATGAACGTCGAGGGCACGATCGGGATTCCGCGCGCTGATCTGGTCCAGGCGGGAGTCGAGGTCGAGCCTCGGAGCCCCTGCCACGTAGAGTCGCCCCAGCAGAGCGACCTGCTGCTCGAGGGCAGGGGACTCCAGGCGCACGGCTTCATCGAGGATCGCGAGGGCCTCCACCGGTGCGGTCTCGAGGCGCAGGGAGGCCGAACGGGCATAGGCCCAGCCCCGTCGCGCCGGAGAGAGGTCGGGCTGACGCGCCAGGCGATCGTAGATCTGGCGCGCCTGGTCGACCTCGCCGCACTCGCGCAAGCCGCTCGCCAGAAGGTACTCCGCCCACCCCAGCAGCTCAGGACCGATAGCGGTTCGATGGAGAGCGAGCAGATCGCGAATGGCTACGACGGAGCCAGCTGACCGCCCCTCGTCCTGCTCCAGGATCGCCCGTTCGAGCCCCGCCTCCATGACCGTGGCCGGGTCGTTCACGAACCACTCCTCGACCAGCATCAACGCTGCCCGCCGCCGGTCCGGTGCCTCTCCGCGTGGGAACATGACGTCAACTAGCTCGAGCTGCGCCCGGCCGGTCGGCAGGCGTGGCAAGTCCGCGACGTGCGCGGCACGGCCGCCTCGCACGGCGTCGACTGCCGGGGCAACGACAACAGGGACCGAGAGCCAGGCCTGGAGGCTGGACATGGCCCGCACACAGCCAACCCACGCGGCAGGCTCGATCAGGCTGCGGGTCGTCTCGTGGCGGACAAGGGCCGAGAGCCCCTCGGCCGATCTCGTCCATCCGGCGTGAATCCTGCGGCAGCCGGTGTCGACATCGAGCGCCTGCGGCAGCTCCTCCGTGAGCCGCCAGGCCCGCGGCAGCCGGTAGGTGACCGCCACGGTGGTCGAGCCCAGATGCTGGAAGTAGGAGGTCTCCCGGCGCTCCTCCGTACCTATCCGGGGGAGCAGAGCCGGCGCCGTCGGGACCCCGAGCGCTGTGCCGACGGCGGAGACGGGAGCCGCGGCGCGGAAGAAGACGTCGACCGATCGGGTCCCGCTCTCAAAGGTGGTGTCACCGACCCGGACGCCGAGGACCTCGGACTCAGGGAAGAACCCGGCCACGAACTCGCCCACACGGGCCCGGCGCCCCTCCGCCAACGGACCGAGCAGGTGCGTCACCGCCAGAGCTCCCTGATGGGAGTCCGCCTCGACGTGCAGCCAACCTTGCAGGTGGTTCGGTGGCAGCAGCGTGAGGTCGAATTCGAGCCAGAGGTTCCCCGCCGAGGTCGCCGGCAGATCAATTAGCCTGCCGCCGGACTCCTCCACCAACAACGCCTGCCGGCCCCCGGCGCTGGTTGGGAGCACCCCCGCGGGAAGACCGGCAGCGCTCGGATCGCAGAAGAGCAGGGTGCCGTCAGCCCGCGCCACCGCCAGGACGATGTGGTTGAACTGCTGGTAGCTTGGCACGCCCACTTCGATCCGGCCGTCGTGCTGGGTGTTGACCAGCACCAGGTGCGAGGTGATGCCGGCACGAGCCAGCATCGCCCGCAGCAAGTTGGCGGTGTCCTTGCAATCACCGAACCCGCTGCTCCAGACCTCGGCGGGTGGCCGGGGGCACAAGGCACTGAGACCAAACTCGAGTCCGAGAAACGTCACGTGCTCCGACACACGCCGGTGCAGGGTGCTCACAATCTCGGCCGGCTCGGTCAGCGTACCCGTCCACTCCACCACCAGGCGCTCGAGCACGGGCCCGAGCTCGTCGCAACTGAGGACCAGCCCGCCGTACCACCGAGCCATCTCCGACCAGCTCGACAGGGTGCTCACCCAGATTCCGGGGCCGCCCTGGCGAATCGGCTGCCGCCCCTGTTCCAACCTGAGCGCGGGAACATCACGCATCTCCCAGCGGAACGTGTCGCACTGCTCCCCGCTGCGCTCGCAGGCCGGCTCAAGCTTCCCGAGCCCCAGAGCCCTGGACTTGAGGCGGGCCCCCCAGCCCTGTGGGAGCGCGATCTGGCGACATGCAACGGCGACCGGCCAGAGGTCCGCCACCGTCAGGAAGGCCGAAAAGTGCCCAGGAATGGTCGCGGCCGTTTCCTTCTCGATCGTGTACTCGATCGTGTCGCCGGGCCGAGCGCCTGGAAACAGCAGCACCAACTGCGCCACGTCGGTGTACAGATGCTGCTCCGCAAGGGGTTGTGGCGTCTCGACCAGGACGGCCTCTGCAGGCAGGGGAAAAGACCGGCCGTCCACAGTCGTCCGCCGACCCGATGACAGCCGCAACCTCTCGGTCCACGACCGAAACGGATATACGATCTTGGCAACCCGCTCGGCGCCGCGATCGGTGAAAGGCCGGAGCACGCGGTGCACCGTCGTCGTCGAAGCGCCGCCGGCGTCAACGACAATCACCTCCTCATCGACCAGGACGATCCCGTCCTGGTCGCTGTCCGTGCCGCGCGAAGCCAAGGTATCCACCCGGGCAGCCGAGAACCGGCGTTCCGCCGAGAGGAAGTGGGGCTCGTCCGCCCACAGGACGCCGACCCCGGCCGTCGCCATGGCGATGCCGGTCATCAGCAGAACCGTCGGACGAACGGCTCGGCGAGCCTTCACGCGCCACCTCCCCTCAGCCTTGTGGGACAATCACGAGCGCTGCAAGATCCGCGCCGTGGGCGGTTCGGTCTCTCGACCAGGCTCCGGTCCCTTGACCACTGGGATCCCGGGCCTCGTGTCGGGTGCGAGCTGTTGCAACCGTTGCAACGCTGGCGTTGCACCGCAACAGTCGATGCAACACGTACAGCCTCCCGAGTCACGCAGAATCCCCTTCCCCGTGGCACCCGGCCGCGCCGGGAAAACGGCACGGGCCTTGCTCGGCAACGGGACAAGGAGCGCTTCATGGTTGTCGCGGTGCCGCTGCTCGGAGATCGAGTCGCCCCGCGCTGCACCACCGCCAACCGGCTGCTCCTGGTGCAGCCTCGCGCCGGCTTCGCAGCCTCCAAGCGGCTGCTTCCGGTCCAGCTCGAGAGCGCCGCAGATCTGCTGCAGCTGATCCAGGTACACAACATCGATCTTCTCGTCTGCGGTGGTATCACGGCCGCCAGCCGTGAGCTGGTGGAGGCCCAGAACGTCACCATCATCGACAACGTGACGGGCTCGGTAGAGGAGCTGTTGGCCGCCATCTCTGGCGGTTCGCTTCGCTCCGGTCTTGGGTTTGGGAATCGCAGCATCTCGGCACATCCGCTCGAGCATCCCTTCGACTGCCTCGCCTGCGCCAACCGGGTCTGCGAGAACGGCGCGGCCTGTCCGCAGGTTCCGACCGACCTTCTTCCAGAGCCTCCCGATCGCGGCGGCCCCTGGTTCCCACGCGCTGCTCTACCATGCCAGTGGTCAGCGCGGCAGGGGTTGTGCCGGGTCGCCGAGCTCGTCCGATTCGCTCGTGCCTCCGGTGTTTCGACACTGGGGCTGGCTTTCTGCCGGGACCTCCGAGAGGAGACCGAGATTCTGGCGCGTCTGCTGCGCCGCTTCTTCCAGGTCGTCCCGATCTCGTGCGTGGTTTCCGGCCGGGCTCGGCCACCGGGTACCGCCACCTGCGACCCACTGCTGCAGGCTCACCTGCTCAACCTGGCCGGCGCCGAGATCAACGTGCTCGTAGGGCTTTGCGTCGGCGCAGACTGCGTGTTCGCGGCGGCAAGCCGGGCGCCGGTGTCCACCCTCTTCGCCAAGGACACCGCGCTGGCTCACAACCCGATCGCGGCGATCCGCTCCGAGTACTACCTCCGCCAGTGCCTCGAGGCCGGCGCTACGCAGCCTGCCGATCCGGGCACCGAGAGCCACTAGGCGGCACTCCTCCTTACGACGCGACGGTGGAGAACGTGGGCCATGTTTGCCAACCCAGGGTATTGCGACCTACCTTGGAGAAGAGGTCATCATGGCTCAGACTCGAAATCGCGAACCCGTGCGGCCGGCCGCGCGTAGGGGTCAGGATCTGGCTTCCGACTCCAATGGCCTCCTACGAGCGGTCTTCGACAGCATCAGCGAAGGCGTGTTCACGGTGGACCCGAGCTTCGTGATCACCTCGTTCAACCGTGCGGCTGAGCAGATCACCGGTTTCTCCGCCGCCGAGGCGATCGGAAAGCGTTGCTATGAGGTCTTCCGTACCGAGGTGTGCCACCGTCAGTGCGCCTTGCGGGACGCACTCACCAGCACCGCGCCGGTGGAGAACGTCAGGGTCCACATCATCAGCCAGGATGGCGTCGAGAAACCGATCGCGGTCAGCGCCACGGTACTTCGCGAGAATGGCGAAGTCACCGGCGCCGTGGAGTTCTTCCGCGACCTCAGCGAGGTCGAGCACCTCCGCCACCGCCTGGCGCAGAGGCACACCCTGGACCGCATCGTCAGCGAGAGCGCGTCGATGAAGCGGGTCATCGACAAGCTCCCCAACATCGCGAGCTCGGACTGCTGCGTCCTGATCACCGGCCCGAGCGGTTCTGGCAAGGAGCTGATCGCGCAGGCGATCCACAGCCTGAGCCCGCGCCGCTACGGTCCCTATGTGAGGATCAACTGCGCCGCGCTGCCGGCCACCCTGCTCGAGTCCGAGCTCTTCGGCTACATGAAGGGGGCCTTCACCGACGCCCGCAGGGACAAGCCAGGTCACTTTGCCCTCGCCAACGGCGGCACCCTCCTGCTCGACGAGATCGGCGAAATGGATGTGAGCTTACAGGTCAAGCTGCTGCGGGTACTCAACAACGGTGAGTATCAGCCGCTGGGGTCCACCACGACGCATCGGACCGACGCGCGCGTCATCGCCTCCACCAACAGCGACCTCCAACATCTCATTGAGGAGGGGCGCTTTCGCTCGGATCTCTACTTCCGCATCAACGTGGTATCGGTCAAGCTGCCGCCCCTGCACGAACGCCCGGAGGACATTCCCCTCCTGGTCCAGCACTTCCTGGCGAAGTTCCGGGCGCGGAGCGGCAAGGAGATTCGGGGGCTCTCCCCTCCCACCCTCCGGATCCTGTGCCGCTATGACTACCCGGGCAACGTGCGCGAGCTCGAGAACGCCATGGAGCACGCGTTCGTCATGTGCAGCGCCGACACCATCGAGCCGGAGCACCTGCCGGGCCACCTCAGTGAGCCCCCTGCCTCCACCCCGAGGGAGATCCTGGGGGCCAAGGCCGAGAAGGCGCTCATCCGCGAGGCGCTCGAACGCCACCGCGGCAACCGTAGCCGCACCGCCCAGGAGCTCGGCATGCATCGCACAACCCTGTGGCGCAAGCTCAAGGCGTACGAAACCTGAGATCTGCCTCTGGAGCCAGCCGGTGGCCCGGGCCAACAGTGCCTCGTCGCGGCCGCGTTCTTCGCCGCCCCGCGAACCAAGAACCTCTTCTCTCCCCGCCGCGCATCTCCCGCCGCAGGACCCTCACCACCGTGGGCACCGTCCTCAGACCGCTTGTTGCGCTCGTGAGCGACGCCGGCAGGCTTCCCCTGCTCGGGTCCAGGGAGTGTCGCGCCGGCTTGCCGTCCGCAGGTGCATGAGCACGAGACCCAGGCCGAAGGCCGGCAGCACGGCGATACCGGCCTCCGGGCCGAAAGCGCCGCCGGTCACCCAGGAAGGACCGGAGAGTGTGGGGTGGACCAGGCTGTCGGTCTTCATTCCGCTGACTGAAAAGCCCAACACGGGACCCTGGAAAAAGTCCCATCCGGCGTGCATTCCCATCGACAACCAGAGTTGCCCGGTGCGCAGCCAGCCGAGCGCGCGTAGGTACCCCAGTGCGGCAATCAGTACGCCCGACAGCAGCGTACTGTTGGGGTTCGCCATGTGGATCGCACCGTAAAAGGCACAGCACAGAACGACGGCCCAGGCAAGGCCGATTCCCTCGCTCAGGTTCTGGAGCACATAGCCCCGCAGCGCCAACTCCTCCGACCACGCGACAGCGATGCCGATTGCGAAGAACCAGAGGGGCAGACCGACGAGGGCCGAAGCCAGCCCGCCCGGCCACGCAATCGAACCGATGTCGATGAGCCCGAAAACGGCGCACACCACGACCACCAACCCCACCATGGCGCCGCTGATCGCGAGCCCGGCCACGAGGTCCCTCAACGCCCGGGTGTCCAGCCGGAGACCGAGAGACCCGAGCGAGCGCCGATCCACCCAGCGGCGCACGAGCCACACGGACAGAGTCGCGGCAGCCACCACGATCGCGCCCCGCAGCACCCACCACCTCACGGACCCGTGCTGAGCCCGACCGAGCAATCCGAACGTCACTGCGGTGGCGAGACGGGAGGTTGCCACGAAGACCAGGACGAAGACCAGCAGCCGCCACCCTGCTCGCAGTCGACCCTCGGCGAGGTTCATCAGCAAGGGTTGGACCTTGGACATCGTTGTCTCCCCCCAACTGTATCGGCCGAGCCCAACCGTTGCTACGATTGCTGCGCGCTTACACCGCCACGTGTCCGGCCGCCAGCAGCACCAGCGCCACGGCACCGATGACCGTGAGCATCACGCCGGCGACGCCAAGCCAGCGGCGCTGTGCCTGATCGAACGCGAGGATCGGTCGGATCACCGGAGTCAGCGCGCGCCGGAGCGGGCCCCACAGCCCGGCCAGCACGACCCACCAGACACCGAGCCCGAAAGAAACCAGGCCAATGCGGATCAGCGCCTCCCTCGTCGGTGCGTCGACCGTCGCCGGACCGAGCCCGACGGATGCGAACCATCCCTCCTCGTAGCCGACCTGCCCAATAGGGACGAAGGCTCCGGTGAGCACCACGACCAGGACCGGAACGACCACGATGAGAATGGGCACGAGCACCAGCCAGCGCCGCGGACCGAGCTGCTCACCACGCTCCTCGGCCAGCGAGACCGCCGCCCTCGCGAGGAGGAAGCCGGCCGCGAACAGCAGCAATGAGATCGGGCTCCCGGCAACCAGCAGGACGGCGCCGAGCACCGAGATGCCGAGGCACAGGTACGCCAGCCGCCAGTCCTCCCCAAGGTACAGCCGGGTCAAAGCCCGCCGCCATGCCGGGATCTCGTCTTCGCCCACCCACTGCGTCGGGCTACCAAGACGACGGAGCACATGCCCAAGCTCCTCGGCCGTGATCGCCTCTTCCCGATCGCCGAGCTCGGTCTCGATATGATCGCGGATGTCACCTTCCACCTCGTTGGCATCGACGCCGGATGTCCCGCTCAACAGCAGACGAACCTCCTGCAGGTAGCGGTCGAGGTGGTGCTGTGCTTCGAGCGTCAGGGTGGCGGTCATGATGTGGCTCCCTTCTGGAGGCTGCGGATGGCAGCGACGAGGTGCTCCCAGGTCGTGGTCATCCACTCGAGCTGTTCGTGACCCGCCGGGGTCAGCTCGTAGTACTTGCGGGCCGGACCATCGGGGGACTCCTCGATGGTCGTGCTGACGAAGCTCTCCCGCTTGAGCCGGTTGAGGAGGGGGTAGACGGTCCCCTCGCTGATCACCAGGCCGTCCAGAGCGCCCAGCGTCTTGACGATGTCGTACCCGTACAGCCTCCGATCGCGGAGGATGCTGAGAACGCAGAGCTCCAGCAGCCCCTTGCGGAGCTGCGTGGTCCAGTTGGCCGCGAAGTCGCTTCCCATACCGTCACTATAAGGCATAACATTGTACTTGTCAATACATGCTACTATGCCAAACACTCTATGAATGGTAACCTGTTGCGAACGTTGAGGATCATCTGAGAGTACATTCAGCGAACGTCAGCTACGATCAGCCCAGCTTCCCGCAAAGCCACGTCAAGCGGAGCACGGAAGGCATCGGCGGCTTTCGCGCAGCGGCTACTCTCTGCTGACCGCCGCCGGTTTGGTGTGGGTGCCGCGCTTCCGGCTCGGGAACAGGGGGCAGGCGGCGCCGAGGCACTCGCGGTTTTCCGCGATCTGGGTACAGACCAGTGCCTCGGCTGCCGGCAGCTGCACGCCCAGCGTTTCCTGAGACGATGCCGATGCCTCCTGGAGGGCAAGCCAGCAGTCGCGTTGGCAGCAGCGTGCCGCCTCGAGGGAGGCTATCCGTGCGAGAGCGCGGCCGACCACTTGCTGCACTGTCCGGCGCTGATCTCCCTGGTAAGGGTTGGCGCCCAGAATGGCGGAGAAGGCGGTTCCCACGCCGATGGCGGCTCCACAGGCCCCCATGAATGCACACGCTCCGCCAGCGATGGTCCGGCCGCGCATGATGGCGGTTTCGAGGTGCTGCTCCCCGATCTCCAGGCCGGCATTGCGAGCCGCGGTGACGATCACCGCCGGCACCAGCATGTGATGCTCGGGCCCGTGGATCGCCACCGACGGGTGCTCGCGGATACGGCACATGAGAGCCACCATGTCAGTCTCCCTCGAGGTGAGACAAATCGCGCGGATTGCCGCCACGGCATCTTCCGAGTGACACGCGTCGCAAACGAAGTGGCCGGCGGCGCACCGTGCGGACGCCGGCAGCTCACGCCCGCAGTAGTGACAGCGGACCGGCACCGTCACCTCGAGATACTCCAGTGCAGCCCCGCACACCATGCACCCCTCGTGGTCGGTGATCCTCGCAGGCGCCGGGTCAGCGGCCCTCTCCTCCGGGTCGACAAAGCAGCTGCAGCCGGCGCCCAGCTCCACGTTGGCGACGCCCCCCTCTTCGTCCAGCACGAATACCGGCTCAGCAGGAGCGGCCGGCGGCGCTGTCGCAACGGCTGGAACGCCACGGCGCAGGAGGCGGCCGTCGTCAGTGACCACGGCCGCAAAGGGGCCTCGGTAGACGAGCATCGCGTCGGCGGTGGCCGTCGGCTTCTCCGCCCGGTAAGTGACCGAGAAGAACCGGTGACCCGCAACCGTACGGTATGGGAAGCGCTTGAGTAGCGTAACGGCGGCGAAACCGCAGTCCTCGAGCAGCGCAAACAGCTCGCTCTGCAGCAGCGCGCCCCCCAGACACTCGCCGCGCAGCCGCTCGCTGGTGCGGATGGAGGCCGGCGGCTCCTCGTCAGTGACGACGTCGGCCACCACCAGGCGTCCTCCGGGCCTGAGCACGCGCATGATCTCCTGAAAGGTACGTCGCTTGTTCACCGACAAGTTGATTACACAGTTGGAGATCACCACGTCGGCCGAGCCGTCGGGACAGGGAACGGCCTCGAGAAGGCCGCGACGAGGCTCGAAGACATCAAAGCCGAGCTCGCGAGAGGCATGGGCTGCGGTCCGGCGAGCGAGCTCAAGCATCTCGTCAAGCATGTCGACGCCGATCACCCGCCCGGTCGGTCCTACCCTGCGGGCCGCGATAGCGCACTCCATGCCTGCTCCGCAACCGAGGTCGACCAGCCTTTCCCCCGGCGCCGGGTCTGCGTCGAGCACGGGGCTGCCGCAGCCGTAGGAGCGCGCCGTCGCCTCGGGGGCGACCTGCGCCGCATCCTGGCCGAAATCGACCGGGTTCGTGATGTCCGCCGCCGGCGCGCAGGCCGCCGCGGCGTAGAAGTCCTTTACCAGTGTCTGTCCGTCCTTACCCGGCAGCGACAGCACGCAGTTGGAGTGCGTGAAGGCAAAGCCGTGACTCGACTCGGAGCACGCCTCGAGGCGCTCACCCATGCGAGCGCGCAACGCGGCGCGGCCGGGTGTGAGATCGGGTCCGGCCGAGGTCGCGATCAGCCAGAGAGCGAGCTTCTCGGTCAGCTCAAGGTATGGGTCGTGGCCGGAGAACTGACCGCCGGCGAAGAAACTGTGGTCCACATCCCCGCCGCCGGTGAGGTACGTGAGGGGGGAGGTCGTGGCGGAGACACCCGCCACGGTTGTGCGCCGCAGCCTCTCAAGCACCGGGCTGTCGCGCCATACCTTCTCGAGCGGCGCCCCGGGAGGGCCACAGGCGACACGATCGTCGAGCACCATCGCGGCGGTCGGGTAGACGCGGTCGTCGGGACCGACGGCGAGAGACTCCCAGCCGGCGTTGGAGAGATCGTGACGGGTGCCGGGAAGGGAGAACACCTGCGAGGCGACGATGGCCACGTTGTCTATGGCAACGCCACAGCGGGCCCCGAGGGCGTGCGCCTCTCGCATTCCGGCGTAGAGGGCGGCGACCGGCGCTCGCGGGATGGCAAACCCACCGCCTCGCACGAAGTGCCAGAGGTAGTGGACCGAGGTGACCCCGAGGGAGTCGGCGACTCCTACGAGGTCGGGCATGTTGTGGGCGTTGCTGGCGTCCACGACCATTGCCAGCGCCACGGGGAAGCTCATCTCGACCAACCGGCGGGTGCGCTCCATCACGCGCTCATAGCAGCCACCGCCGCGCACCGCGTCGTGGTGGTCACGTGGGCAATCGAGGCTGACCTGGAAGTGCACACGCTCGCGGGGCATGGCCATGAGCTCGCTGGAGAGACGTGGCACAGCCAACGTGTTGGTGAGCACGACCACGTGCGCTTCCGGATCGATCAGGATCTCCCGGCACAGGGCAGAGAACCCGGGGTGGACAAGGGGTTCGCCGCCGGTGAGGTAGAAGATCCGGCAACCGAGGGCCCGCGCCTCGCAGACGATCTCGAGCAACCGCCGGGCCGGCAGCTCGAGACTGTCGTGGGGCGAGGAGGCAAACATGCAGTGACTACAAGAGAGGTTGCAGCGGTTGGAGACGTGCAGCCAACACTCGCCGAGCCGATCGAGGCTCAGCACGTCGGCGCGGCCGATCCGCGGCTTGGACGAGCGGGCCGGGAGCCGTGCCAGCACCCGCTGCACATCATCCCAGGCGACCTCCACGGCGCTTCCCCAGGCATCGCGGTAGCGCGCGGCCGCCTCTGGGGGCGTTACTCCCACCAGGAGGTCCCTCAATATCGAGTCGGCCCTGGGGTTGGGCACCAGCCAGTCCGGCGTGGCGGGGTCCACGTAGACTGGCGCGCCCTCGACCTCCAGCCGGCGCCAGCGCCCGAAAGCCGTCGAGGGGGAACGTCCGGGCTCAGGCGTTGCGGCAGCGAGGGAAGGCAACTCGGACACGGCACTCTCCTGAGCTCATACTACCAGGAGCCGTGACAGCCGGGCGGGGATGGCGGCACAAAAGAACGCCGCCTTGAAGGCGGCGAGGTAAAGGGTGGAGGAGAACATGGTCCGACAGATGAACCAACGTCATCGTCTCATGAAGGGTCGTCACGCTCCGTGACCGGTGTCACTCAGAGAGTCGTTCCAGAATGAGCAGGGTCGCATCGTCGTGCAGCGTCTCGCCGTCCGTGAAGGCGGCAACGTGCTCGAGAAGACCGTCGCAGGCGATCCCAGCCCCGACCGTTCCCACCTCCTCCAGCGCCACCTTCAAGCGCTCGATGCCAAGCTCTTCGCCCCCAGAGTTTTCGGCCTCGGTGATGCCGTCGGAGTACATCACGAGGAGATCACCCGGCTCGAGGCGACCTTCGGCGGGCTCGTACCTCGCGTCGGACAGGATTCCGAGCGGCAAGCCCGACACCGGTAACTCCTCGACGTCCCCGTTGCGCCGACGGATGAGCGACGGGCAGTGACCGGCGTGCAGGGCTCGGAATCGTCCATCTGCAGCTGCATTCACAAGCACCATGGTCGCGAACCGGTTGTCCTCGGTCGCCCCCAACAGGTACGAGTTGAGCTGCTCGGCAATCAGGTTCAGATCCGCGCCACTCGCGGCGAGGAGGCGGACGCCGGAGTGTATCCCCGCCGCCAGCATCCCGGCCCCGACGCCCTTGCCGGAGACATCGGCGACCACCGCCAGCAGGCTGGAGCCGCCGTCAATGACGTCGAACGAGTCCCCGCCGACCTGTCGCGTCGGACGGGACCCGCCCCGGATCCGGTACCCCGGGACCTCGGGGAACCTGGTCGGGTACAGGTGGGACTGGATGGCTGCCGCCACTTCCATCTCCTGCCGGAGACGAGCGCGCTCGATCGACTCCCGGGACAGACGCGCGTTCTCAAAGGCCACTGCAGTCTGGACGGCGAACTGCTCGACCAGACGGGCATCACTGTCCAGAAAAGGCTCGGTGCCGGCCCTCGCCTCCTTGTCGGCGACAACCAACAGCCCCAGCTGGCCGGCCTTGGCCACGAGCGGCACCGCAAGCACGGCGTCGGACTGCAGCCCGCCCTCCCACACGCCGTTCTCGAGAGGCTCCGGGAGTGCAGACTCGCCAAACAGCGCCACCGACCTCGCCCCCCCCGCCGTCTCGCCGAGAAAGAGCTGGGCGCTACGAACCCCGAGCAGCCCGACCACGTGAGCGATCACCTCCTCCGCAATCCTCGAGGGATCGAGGATGCCACCGATCCCCGCAGCGATTGAGCGAACGGCCTCCAACTCCCACAGGCGGAAACGAGCGTCGAATCGCGACTTGCGCAGCTCCTCGCGCAAATCCCATAGCCGGAGCGCGAGCCGGGCCGCCACGGCCAGACCCTCGCCGACGGGCCGGGAAGCGTGAAGAACGGCCATCCACTGGCTACCGTCGCCCCCGAGCTGGAGCTCATGCGTCCCCTGGTCGTCCGCCGCCCTGCCGGCCGCGGGCCGCCCGGGCGGCCAGACCGCAACCAGCTGGTCGCCGTTTGCGTACAGCTCGCCGCCGGCCGCACCGGTTGATTCCGACAGGATGCGGATGACCTCGCGGGGTAGCTCCGGGCTCAGATGACCGCAGAGGGCGAGGTCTGCCAGGCGCAGGAGCTCATCTGACTGCATTCATCCCCAGCCCGTCGAGCGCCGACCGACGATCTGGGAAGACCTGCGCATACTCAGCCAAACCCATGATCTCGAAGGTCTTGGAAATCGTCGGCGTGAGGTTGCAGAACGCCAGGCGGCCGCCCCCGTCAAGGAGCTTCTCCAGGATCTCGAGGAGGATCGAGACGCCGATGGAGTTGATGATGCGGGTCCCGTCGAGATCGATCAGGAGGTTGGAGCACCCCTTCTCGAATAGGCCTTCCACGGCATCAGCCACCGCCTGGCCACCCTCGTTGTTGATGTAGCCCGCGGCAGCCACGACACCCAGGCCCTGCTTGACTACCTCGCTGGACAGCTTGAGTTGCTCGTCGTTCATCCTGCGCCCCCACCATACTTGACCATGCGAATCGTGGTCAGCCCGGGCTGCGACTGCACCTTGACTTCGTCGACAAGCTCGCGAATCAGGGTCAAACCCCAGCCGCGCTTGCGAGTGCAGCCAAGCACCCGGGACGGGCTCCTGACCGGCACGGACTCGGGGTTGAACCCGCCACCGTGGTCCTCGACCTCGACTGCGAGATAAAGGCCCGCTGGTGACTCGCCACCGTCAAGACGCACCACGAACCCCTGGTTTCCGCCGTGCTCGATCGCGTTCAGGCAAGCCTCGATCGCCGCAACGGCCACGGCCTCAACCTCGGTCCTGGCCATGCCCAAATTGCGTCCCACGATCTCGACCGCCTTGGCCGCTACCAGCTCGACGTCCGGGATCAGCGGCAGGTGCAGCGCCACCTCCATGATCTCGCCTAGAACTCTATCAAAAACCGCGCCAACGTCCAGGCGATCCGGAAGTGATGCAATGGCACGACGACCTGAAGCTGCAATGTCGCCAAGGCCACGGCTGCAGCCGCGGCACCCGCGGAGATGAACGATACCCAGCGCAGCGTCAGCGTTCTCATCCAACAACCTCCGACGCTGTAATGAGCAAGGTCCGTACCAGAATTCAACGCGTTGGAGCGCCATCATATTGTTGCACAATACGACACCATGGCGCGGTCAGGTATGGCTCCTGATCGTAACTCCTGGAACTCAAGGAGATTTGTCTATGTCGCTATTTGCATCGTCTGGTGCAAACCGCCTCAGCTTGCGATAAAGCGTGCTCCGGTCGATGCCGAGGATGCGTGCCGCTGCCATCCGGTTCCCCTCCACCGCCTGGAGAACCCGGGCAATGTGACGCTGCTCAACCTCCTCCAGGCTTTCGGTCGAGCCGCTTGGCCCCCCCGCCACAGCCCACGCCGGCAGCGCCAGCTCGGCCTCCCCGATGACGTCGCCCGGCGCGAGTACCACTGCGGCCTGGATGAGGTTCTCCAGCTCGCGGACGTTGCCCGGGAATCGGTAGGCCATGAGCGCTGCCATGGCCGCCGGTGACAGCCTGAGGCCCGTCTTGCCGAAACGTTCTCCGTACAGGTGAAGGAAGTGGTGTGCCAGTAACGGAATGTCAGTCTTCCGTTCACGCAGTGGAGTGAGCTCGACCACCACCACCCGGAGTCTGTAGTAGAGGTCGCGACGGAACTCGCCACGCTCGACCATGTCCTCGAGATCTCGGTGGGTCGCGGTCACCAGGCGCAGATCGACAGGGATCCGCTCCCGGCCGCCGAGACGCTCGAGCTCGCGTTCCTGAACGACCCGCAGCAGCTTCGCTTGAAGTGCCAGGGAGAGATCTCCCACCTCGTCGAGGAACAGCGTCCCTCCAGCCGCCAGCTCGATCTTCCCCAGCCTCCGGCTGACGCCGGTGGCCACACCTTCCTCGATACCAAACAGCTCCGCCTCGAGCAGCGACTCCGGGAGGGCCGCGCAGTTGAGCGGCACGAACGGAAGCTCCGCGCGCTCCGAGAAGCTGTGGATCAGGCGCGCCACCCGTTCCTTGCCGACACCGGACTCGCCCCGTAACATGACGTTGGCGCCGGTGGGTGCGACCCGACGAACCAGGTCCAGCATCTCCCGCACCGGACGAGACTCGCCGACGAAGCCCTCCCGCTGCGCCACGTCCCGCAGCGCCCGATTCTCATCGGCCAGCCGTTGACGGTCACGTTCGATCGCGGCCACGGTTCGCGACGTCCACACCGCAGCCGCACCCATGGTGGCGAGCGAGAGAAGGAAACGCATATCACCTTCATCAAAGGGGATCTGTCCCCAGCGCGCCTCCTTGTCGCCGAGAATCACGAGACCAATGAGGTCGCGTTGCCAGAGCATGGGAGCACCGATGATCTCGCTTGGCGCTCCGTCACGCGCCGGAGCAACGCGGACCGCACCGCCGGCGGCGAGCCGCTCCATCTCCTCGCTGACCAGCTGGCGGGCCGCGTCGAGGCTGGCCGTCATTGCCACCGCCCGCGCGACCCCTTCACGTCCGCCCGAGTGCTGCGTCACCACCAGCCCGGTACGGGCATCGAGGGTTCCGACAGCTCGCTGCAGGAGCTCCTCGACAACCTGTTCCTCGGGCCGCACGCCGCCGATAGACAGCGACAGATCGACGAGAGTTTCGAGCTGCAGCTCGCGCCAGTTGCGGTCGAAGGTGCTCATGAACGGCGATCCCGGACTAGTGTACACGGGTGGCTGCCACCACTCGAGATTGCCCGGATCATTCCTCACGATCCACTGGGCCTGACGACATGCCAGCCACCGGCAAGATCTTCGCGTCTCACCGGCCCCTTCACGATCGCTCTTGAGCAATACGGGTCAGCCCGCCGGCACCGCCTGCTGGGGACCGCTCCAGGTCTCCATGTGCCAGCTGATCGCGCGCACCAGTGAGTCGAGCGGCTGCGGCCAGTCCGGCACAATCAGGAGGGAGGGCACCGACGGCGCCGTCGCAGCATACCCCAGCAGCACCACAGTGACGTGCGGAGCCACCTCTTCTACCCAGTCGACATCCGCACCGCCCGGCGCCAGCAGCAAATCGTAGTCGCCTCCGATCAGCTCCATCCGAGCCGCACCCGGCGATGCGACGGCCAGAGCCTGGATCCCGTAGCTGCCCCTCAGACCGTCGGCCAAAGCGTCAGCCTCGCTCACCGATTCGGCCAGAACCAGTGCCGTGACACTGCTATGGGGCATGGTGGGCTCGCGATCGGGCATCGTCACCTCCGCACAGGCACAAGGCAAGATCGATGCCATCGTCTGGCCCGCGCTGGCAGACGAGCGGGGGCCGGTGTCGTTCCATCCTGGATCAGGGTGTCTCAGATTGGGAAGCCGACCCCGGTTCTTCTGCTCGCGACTTGCTGTGCCCGCCTGGCTTCCAGCCCGAACCATGCACCGGCAATCTACGGCGACCGCCGGCGAGCGGACATCGCCAGAGCCCGCGTATCTCGAGGCGCAGCCGCGCGCAGATGAGAAGTAAGGGCTAGGAGCCTGTAGTTCATAGGCGGATGGTGGATTTCGGAGCGTCGCGAGTGGCCTGTCGAGGCGCATTTGAGGAGCAGTACTCCCAGTACGGTCCGAGAATATAGCGAAGACGGGACCTCGCGCCGCCCGAATAGCGCCGTTCGCTCTATGTGCTACAGGCTCCTAGCTCAGCCGACGGGCCGGGAACCAAAGGGTCAGGAGCAGCAGCACGACACCCGACACCGCCATGCCAAAGAACACCGGGTCCAGCGGAGTAGCGACGTGAGCAACGGCCAAGCCGACCGTCGTGCCGCCCCCGCCGACAATGCTCCAGAAGGCCGCCCTCCCGCTCACACGACGCCAGAACAGGGCGCCAAGGGTCGGAAAAAACAGGCCAGCCACCATGAACGAGTAGGCGAGGAGAATGGAGTCAATCACGCGGGGCACGTAGAGCGCAAACGCGACGGATCCGAAGCCCACCACCGCCGTCAAGACCCGGGAAAGTCGCAGCATGGAGCTCTCCGACGCCGCAGGCGCAACGTGACGACCGACGATGTCGTCCACGAGGTTGCCGACGCTGGCCAGCAGGCATGAGTCCGCCGTGGACATGATGGCAGCGAAGTAGGCCGCCAGGACTAGCCCGGTGGCACCCACGGGGAGTACGTCCCGGATCAGCAGCGGCAGTCCCATCTCGGGATCCACGTTCGGGTACAGGACCCGCGCGAACATGCCGAGGATCGCTCCCATGAACGCCATTCCCGGATACTCCAGCAGCCCTGCGACAAACCAGGCGCGACGAGCAGTGGCGACGTCCCGCGAAGCGTGTATCCGCTGGTAGAGCGTCATCGCTACGAACCAGATCGGGACGATCGTGACCATCCAGGTCACGAACTGGAGCGCACTTACGTTGCCGAGAGAAAAGAACTTCGGCGGCAGAGCACTCCTCAGGCCGGACCAGCCCCCAACCTCGTAAAAACCCAGCGGCAGGCCGAGGCCGAGCAAGCCGATGAAGAGAATGCCCCACTGCGCTGTGTCGGTGTAGACGACTGCCTCAAGACCGCCGAGCGCGGTGTAACCAACGATGACAACCGACATGACGACCACCGCTGTCGTCAGGTTGAACTGGAAGGCCGCCGAGGCCAGCTTGCCACCTGCCAAGAGCTGCGAACCGGTGAAGCCGGCATAGCCGATCGCGGACACGACAGCCGCCACCAGCCGCGTCGGCTCGCCGAACCGGTGAGCCAGGAAGTCCGGGAACGATCGATGCCGGTGCACTGCTCCTAGTGACTTGACCCTTGGCACCAGCACCACTGCCGATACCCAGGCGCCGACAAGACCCGAAAAGAGCAGCCACGAGGCGGAAATCCCCATGACGAAGCCGAGGCCTCCCAGGCCAATCGAGAACCCTCCACCGACATCGGTTGCAACCACGGACAGGCCGATATGCCGAGCGCTCATGGACCGCCCGCCGACGAAGTACTCGTCCAGGCTCGTTTGGCGGCGCTGGAAATACATACCGATCCCCAGCATGCTGAGGAAGTAGGCACCGAGAATCAGATAGTCGGCTACGTGCACGCGACAATCTCTCTGGTCAGTTGTCGGGCTTGAGCACCATCGAGAGGTCACGCCCCTGCAGGTTGTCGGGCGGTGCGCTCGCTATCTGTGCTACGTCGCCGAGGCGCTCGGACGCCCTTTCCAGGAGCTCGTAGCCGTTCTCCGGGCGCCTCAGCTCACGCCTGCGGAACATCACGGTGAGCTTGACGTGGAAGCCGGTACGGAGAAACCCCTCCGCCCGCCTGACCTTGGTGGAGAAGTCATGGTCGCTGATGTTGGGCCGGAACTTGACCTCCTTGGTCTCGATCCGGTGCTGGTGGCGCTTCGCCTCCTTTGCCTTCTTGTCGCGCTCGAAGAGAAACCGGTGGTAGTCCATGATCTTGCACACCGGCGGCAGTGCAGCCGGCGCGACCTCGACGAGATCGAGCCCTTTCTCGCCGGCAATGGCCCTCGCCTCGTCCACCGGGATCACTCCCACCTGCTCGCCATCGGAGTCAACCACCCGCACCGGGGAGATGCGGATCATCTCGTTCAGGCGATGCTCGGGACGTGGCGGCGGCTCGCGAAAGAAACGTTTCCTGCCTCGGATAGGCTGCCTCCCTTCGGTTCGGTGGGGTCGTGCTCAGCCGCGAGCGTGGTCGGTACCGCGCTGAACGTCTCGACGTCAGGCTCGTCCGCACCCCTAAGCATTGTACTCAAACTATTATTTCTTTTTCGATCCGTCAAATCGCTCTCAGAGAATCGGGGACGAACCATAGGAACTCGAGTAGAATGGCGCGGGAGGCGACCCGAATGTCATCGATGAAGGCTTCGGAGAGGCCAAACCCAGAACCACGGATCACGAGAGAGGTCCTCGCCTCTCTGCGGCGCATCATCCGCGCGATCGACCTCCACTCGCGCTCGCTCGTCCAACGGTACGGGCTCACCGGACCGCAACTGGTGGTCCTCAAGGAGCTGACCGAGAGATCCCCGCGCACCGTTGGTGAGCTCGCGCGTGCAGTCAACCTCAGCCAGGCGACTCTTACAGGGATCCTCGACCGCCTCGATCGCAAGGGCATGGTGTCACGGGTTCGGAGCACCGCGGACAGGCGAAAGGTCTTCGTCTCAAACACCGAAACGGCGGCAGAGGTGGTCGCCGGCGCGCCACCCCTGCTGCAGGAGGGCTTCACCCGTGCTTTCAGAGAGCTTCCCGACTGGGAGCAAACCCAGATCCTGTCGTCGCTACAGCGGATTGTCGCCTTGATGGAGGCGGGGGATGTGGAGGCCGGGCCGATCCTCTCAACAGGACCACTCGACGCCAGCTCGGAAAGGACCGAGGCATTTCTGAGACCATCGGACCACGGCGTCCAAGAACTGTAGAGACGGCACCCCTCACCGCTGATCCTTGTTCAGAGGTGTTGCGTGTGATAATCTTCTGTATGCAATGCAATTGATGCTCGCGTCCTTGCCACCTTCCCTATCCCTCTCTCAGCGTGGTTTCACCGCCCCCGGCGAGGCGCCGTAACCGCCCTGAGTGCCCGAAAGGACCAGATCCGATGACGACTCCGGCAACCGAGCGTTCGGCGTCCCGTGCGCAGCCTGGGTACAAGGAGCGCTCCATCTGGCGCGACGTCCCGTTGGAGCAGTGGCGCGACTGGCATTGGCAGATGCAACACCGCATCACGTCGGCCGAGGAGCTGGCCCGCATCTTGCCGATGACACCACGCGAGCAGCGGACGATTGAGCGCGCTCTCGATCGCTTCCGCTTCGCGGTGCCGCCCTACTACGCGTCGCTGATCGATCCGGAGAACCCGGAGTGTCCGATCCGTCTTCAGGCCGTCCCGGGCGAGGGGGAGCTGACGCTGAGTGACTTCGACATCGAGGACCCCCTCAACGAGGAAGGCGACTCGGTCGCCCCGGGCATGACTCACCGCTACCCCGATCGCGTGCTGTGGGTGGTCGTGCACGAATGTGCGATGCTGTGCCGGCACTGCACTCGCAAGCGCAAGGTCGGCGAACGGCCGGCGGCGATCACCGACACGCAGTTGGACGCTGGGATTGCCTACCTCAACGAGCATACGGAGATTAGGGACGTACTGCTCTCCGGCGGCGACCCGTTCCTGCTTTCCGACGACCGCATCGAACACATCCTGCAACGGCTTCGCCGGGAAGCGCCATCGGTCGAGATCATCCGTTTCGGGTCGCGGCTGCCGGTCACCATGCCCCAGCGCATCACGCCGAGCCTGGTGGAAACGCTGCGGCGCTACCACCCGATCTATGTCAACACTCACTTCAACGTGCCCAAGGAGTTCACCGCCGAGTCCAAGGAGGCCGTGGCCTTGCTTGCTGATGCCGGGATCCCGCTCGGAAACCAGACTGTGCTGCTGCGAGGGGTCAACGACTGTTGGGCCTTGATGCGCAAGCTGATGCATAGGCTCACAGCCAACCGCATCAGGCCGTACTACATCTATCAGTGCGACCTCGCCGAAGGCCTCATGCACTTCCGGACCACCGTCTCCAAGGGCATCGAGATCATGGAGCATCTACGCGGCCACATCTCCGGCATTGCCGTCCCCACCTTCGTCGTCGACGCTCCCGGCGGTGGCGGCAAGATCCCGGTGCATCCCAACTACGTAGTTTCGCAGCATGAGCACAAGGTGATCCTCCGGAACTTCGAGGGCCGGATCGTCGCCTATGAGGAGCCCCGGGACTACACCGGGATGTGCACCGAAGGACGCCCGTGCGCTCACTGCCGAGATGTGCTCCGCGAGGGAGTTGAGACGGTAGGCGTGGCCGGGCTGTTCGACGACGATCCGGAGAACATCGCGCTCGTCCCATCGGGGCTCTCTGTGGAAGATGAGACGGATGAGGCAGAGACAACTACAGGGAAAAGCGCATGACTGCAACCGCATCCACCGCTGGTAACGGAATCGATGCTCGGGTGCGAGTTGCCGGAGACGGCTATCGTGCTGAGGTCGTCGTCAGCGAGTTCAACCGCAGGATTCACATCCTCGAGTACGACGGGCCCGACCTCGCGGCCATGATCGAAGATCTCTCAGACAGGGCTCGGGATCTTGAGCTCGGCAAGATCTTCGTCAAGGCACCGCCGGGCGATCGCCAGGCTCTCGAGAACGCCGGCATGCACGCAGAGGCCACCATCTCGGGGTACTTCAGTGGGCAACCCGCTGTCGTCATGTCGAGGTTTCTCCGCGAGGATCGTCGCAGGCGTGCCGCCGCCGAAGAGCAGCAGTCAATACTCTTGAAGATCCGCTCCCGTCCGGCGGATCCATCAGTGGCTCCGCTGCCCCAAGGTCATACGATGCGGGTTGCCCGGCCGGGCGACGCCAACGAGCTCGCCATGCTCTACGACCTAGTGTTCAAGAGCTACCCGTTCCCGATCACCGAGCCCGGCTACCTGGTCGAGACGATGCAGGCCAGTGTCGTCTACAGAGTCGTTCGGGACGACCGGGGAACGCTGATCGCCGCTGCCTCCGCGGAGATGGTTCGCAAACACCACAATGCCGAAATGACCGACTTTGCCACGCTACCGGACCGGCGCGGTCTGGGGCTGGCCCAGCACACCCTCGCGGCTCTCGAGGAGGACATGAAGGAGCGCGATATCCTGAACCTCTACACGATTGCCCGGGCCCGGTCGGCCGGAATGAACCGTGTCTTCTACAACCGTGGCTACGACTGGACCGGAACCTTGGTCAAGAACTGCCACATCGCCGGCCGCCTGGAAGACATGCACGTCTGGTGTAAGAAACTGGGCTGACCGTACCTCCTAGATGACCGCGAGACGGTGGGGCCGTCGGAGCGTAGCGATCAGCGACACTCATCTGTCGGAGGTGGCCGCGTGCAGGCACAGGAAACACAGCTAACGGTTGAGTTTTCCCCTTCGAAAGAGAAGCTCCAGGTTTCCCTGGTGGAGCTCGAGAGATGCGCGGTCGAGTTTCTCGAGCTGTACGGAGCAGAGCCCGTGGTCGACACGGACTTCCGTGCCCTCGTCGGTGAGGGGGACGGCGAGACCAAGCTCTCGAGGCTGATGGCGGCTGCCGGCCACGAGGGCGACTCCCGAGGGTTCTTCGAAGAGGTGCTGGCGCAGCTATCGCTCGCCAACGGACGGGTGGCCGCGAACGTCATGGTGGGTGGCATCACAATCCCGTACGCTCTTCTTCTCGCGATCCTGGAAACACTGATCCCCGGGGAGGCCATCATCGATGTTAAGACCATCGCCCGCCTCGAGAAGCTCACCAACCGGACGATCCCCGAGAATGAGCGCGGCGTCCTCAGGGAGGTGCTCGCACTCTACCCCGCTCGGTTCTCGACCCACACCATCCGCCAGATGCGGCTCTCGCCGACGGTCGCCTACCAGTACGAGCCTTTCTCGGACGAGCTCGACCACGAGGGTCTCGTCCACACCTGGGTCGGTCAGTTCCACCGCGGGGTCATCGAGCAGATGTACCGCAACCGGGTGATCTTCATCCTCAACATGACCTGTCCCGTCTTTTGCCGGTTCTGCTTCCGCAAACACAAGGAGTGCAGGACCCAGAGGCCGCCGACCCAGAAGCACGTCGACCAGGGAGTGGCGTACATCAAGAGCTGCCCCGAGATCAAGGAAGTCGTGCTGACTGGGGGCGACCCCTTCATGAACCGGCCGACCCTGACCGAAGCCATCGACGGCCTCGGCAAGGTGCCCCACGTCGAAACGTTACGGGTAGCCACCCGAGCCCTTTCCTACCATCCGGCCCTGTTCACCGCCCGTGACGGCTTCTGGCTTGACTATCTGAAGCGGAAGCAGCTCGAGTTGCTCCAGAAAAACAGGAAGATCGAGATCGCCACCCACTTCATTCACCCCGACGAGGTAACCGTCAAGAGCCTGGAGGTGATCTCCGAGCTGGTCGGGAACGGTATCGCCGTCTACGTGCAGACCCCCTATCTCGGCGGCTGCAACGACTCGGGGAAGGTGCTCGCCGAGCTCTACCGCCGCCTCCGGGGAGCCGGCGCCGAGATGCACTACATCTTCATGCCGTGCAGCCCCATCCAGGGCAACCGCAAGTATGCATCCACTCTCTCCTCCGGGCTGCAGGCCGCCCGCGTGCTGAGGGCGACACTGTCTGACCGCGCGGTGCCACACCTGTGTACCGCCACTCCCATCGGCAAGATCGACTGGGGAACCAGCGGTTGGGCGGTCGAGGTCGACGGGGAAGACGAGCGCTTCGTATGGCTGCGCACGCCGTACTCTCTCGACTACTTCGAGGCGTTCGCCCCCATCCTCGATCTGTCACGTATCGCGCGGCCCAACCGGGAAGGTACCCTCGATGCCAGGCTGATGGTCAAGGCCGGTGACGACGGCCTGCTGCTGGGACCACGCGAAGCGCGAAGCTGGGCACGCCCGCTGGCCGAAACCGCCGTCCTGCCCGAGCACAGACGTGAGGAGAAGCTGAACGAGCTCCGACAGAGTTTCCGTAGTGACCCTGCGCCGGGACCCTCAATCGTCTCCACCGGCCAGGCTTCACTGTCCCGTCCACACATGACCCGCGTCGAGCTTGACTGCGATGCGGCGGAGGACGAGATCGCACACTCCCTCGAGTACATCGCCGCCGACACCCGCATCACCGATATCGTCATCTTCTCTCAGAGGGACGTGGTCCACAGCCTGTACCGTGCGGGGGCCATTATCGAGCGCCTGCAGCCGCTGCCCCACGTGAACGCCGTACGGCTGCGAAGCCAGGCCGCCGGTTTCGAGCCGGAGGCGTTCTCGGACGGGATGATCCGCCGGATTACCTCGCTGAACAGGCTGTCGAGCGTGAATCCGACACGCATCGAGGTCGAGACCCTGCTCCTCCATCCGACCGAGGTCAAGCCGGACCACATGAGGCTCGTCAAGTCGCTCCGCAGGCGTGGGGTCGCCGTCCACGCCAGTATCCCTCTGCTTTTCTCCATCAACGATGGCTGCGAAGAGATCGCGGAGATCACGGCGCTCTGCCGTCGCCTCGGCATCGAGGTCCACCACCTATACCTGGCCGGAATGTCGGCTCAGAGACGCTGGAACGGCAACCACCCGATCCACCTGTCTCGGGTGCTGGACATCGCCAGCCACCTGAGGCGGACCGGCAGCGGCCGCGAGCTGCCCCGGTACATCATCAGCACCGAGCTCGGCGAGGTTGACTTCGGCCTCACTGCCGAGGTCGTGGACAGCAGTCGCCGCGGCCGCACCCGGCTGCGCCTCACGGCATACACTCTCGACGACTACAGGGCTCTGGACCCTGACTTCAGGGTTCCCGAAGGCGTCGAGGTCGACGACGAGGGGCACCCGATCGTGACCGTTTTCGGCCTGACGGCCTAGCGATTCGCTGCGCGAATCGCTCCGAGTCCCTTCGGCCCCGACGCGATACGAAAACGGCCGCCCAAAGGGCGGCTGTATGAGTAGAGTGGCGGGGCCGAAGGGACTCGAACCCTCGACCTCCGGCGTGACAGGCCGGCGTTCTAACCAGCTGAACTACGACCCCGCATCGGACGCGGCAGGTGGTGGGAGGTGGGGGATTTGAACCCACGACCCCCTGCGTGTAAGGCAGGTGCTCTGCCGCTGAGCTAACCTCCCAAACGGAACCACCGCTGGGAGCGTCATCCTAGTTGCTGGTATAGACCTTGTCAAGCCCTGCAGAACGCTCCCATAATGGTGTTGAAAGCACGCCGCAACGAGGAGGTTTGCCATGCAGAACCCACTGCCAACACGGATCCTGGTCCCTGTCGACGTGGGGAACTTCAGTCGCCGGCCGTTTGACCTCGCGGTGCAGCTGGCCAGGCTCAACGGCGCCGAGCTGATCCTCCTCGCGGTTGTCGAGGACACCTTCCCGTACCCCGACATCTTCTCCTTCCACTCGCCAAACGAAGACTACTACCGGTCGATTCGTAGCCGCGCCTTGACGACCCTACAGGAAGTTGTCGACGAGGCTCCGTCGGGTCTCAAGATCGAGATCATGGTGTCGCGCGGGCGTCCCGCCCACGTCATCGTCGAGGTCGCTAAAGAGGAGCATGCGGAGCTGATCATCATGAAAACCCACGGAACGCGCGGCCTCGAGCATGCGATCCTCGGCAGTGTCACCGACAAGGTTCTCCGCATGGCGCCGTGCCCCGTGCTGGTCATCCCCATGCGTCGGAAGGGGGTCGAGCGCTGACCTGCGGGTGAGTCCGTATAATGCACTCGCGACCCGCTGCAGCGGCAACACCCCGGCGATCGATCAGTGAATCCCCTCCGAACAGCTTGGCAACACCGCAGCAATCGACTAACCTTGCACCATGAATGATCCGCAGTCGATCTGGCGGCTTGGGCGTTGGATCGCCGCCCGCAGAAGCGGGGAGGTGCGCCTGGGCTGGGATGGCGGCGAGCTGACGCTCCTCATCAGCCTTGGCAAGGCCATCGGCATTGAGGGGCCCGATTCCGCCACCATCGCGCGGCGGCTCGGCTGCAGGCCGGTGGGTCTCTCCGACCTCCTCTTGGAGGCAAGGGCCGTTGCACGGCAGGCAGGCCGAAGTGAGACGGAAGCGGTGGCGATCGTCAAGGCCATTCTCGAGCAGGCGGTGCACTCCTGGCTGCTCGATCCCGGCCGTACCCTGGAAGCTGCCGAGCACGAGGTCGAGGACGAGGACGGGGAAAGGCCGACGATCTCCCTCTCTCATGCCATCGTCGAGGCCGTTCTTGCGGATGAAGGGGATGAGATCACAGCCGCCATCCTCCCGGACCTCAACGTCTTGCTCCGCCGTACCGCTGGCTTCCTGGAGTCGTACGCGGCGCTGCAGCTTGCAGAAGAAGCCGACCTCGTCGTGGCCAAGATCACCGGCCAACGCACGGCCCAGGAGATCGCTGGCCGTTCACCTCACGACCCGTCGGAGGTGGCGCGTCTGATGGCGGCCCTGTCAGCGGCCGGCCTGCTCGAGGCGGTGCCTGTGGCAGCGGTCTCGGAGCCCGTGGTCTCGGTGGCACCGGTGCCCCCGGAGGACGAAGAACGGCCTGGCGGCAGGCGCAGGACATGGTTCATTGGCGCCGCGGTCGCGATCCTCGTGATTGCCATCGCGACCGTTGCCTTGCTGCTCACTCACAACAGCCGGCAGGCGGCAGCGCAGGGCCACTGGGGAGTCGTCGTAGACTCGGGTTGCGATCCCCAGGACCTCCAGAGAATCCTGAGGAAGGCCGGCCAGCACCCAGAGGATCTCACCGCACAAAGGAGCGACCTCAAAGGCGGCGTGCCGTGCTGGCAACTACTATGGGGGGACTACGACTCGGCTGACGCCGCTCGGAACGCAGTCGGCTCGGTGCCCAAGGCGTTGGTCGAGGAAGGCGTAACACCGTCGGTTGTCGAGCTGACCCGGCACGGCGGCTCGGAGTCCGGGAAGGACCAGGGTGGCTAGAAACATGGACCGCGACGCCCGCCTCGACCTCCGGCGCTCGCGCCCGCTACCCGACTACATGGCTCGGGTCGCACGCAGCCAGTCCACGGGGATCATCACTGCTCTTAGCGGCGAGACCCTGCGCGAGCTCCTGTTCGTCAACGGAGAGCTGCGCGCCGCCCGCTCCAACCACGAAGAGGAGAAGCTTGGCTCCTGGCTCGTCCTCCGCGGTCTGATCTCGGAAAACGACAAGGCGCTCACTCTGCTCTCCCAGGGTGGAGGCGAGGCTCCCCCTCTCGGGCACCTGCTGGTAACCCGCGGCTGTCTCGATCAGTCGAAACTGGAGCAGGAGCTGGAGGAGCTCGCGGTTACGATCCTCCGTCGCGCGGCCGCAGCACCGCGGACGTTCTGCGAGTTTGTGGAGGGACGAGCCGAGGGACAGCCCGACACGCTTCCGAACCTCACCACCATGCAGCTGATCCTCCTCGCCGCACGCGCATTCACGGACATCGACGTCATGCGGGCTGCCCTCAAGCCAATGTCCCAGGTCGCCTGGCCCAGCACCACTCTCGACACCCTGCTGACCGATCTCGAGCTGACCCCGAGCGAGGCGTTCTTTCTCAGCCGTCTCGGCGGGACTCGCCGACTCTCCGAGCTCATCGCAGTCTCCCCGCTCGCCGAGGACGAGGCCATCACCACGCTTTACGCCCTGAAGACCGCCGGAGTGCTCTCCGTCGGCACGTCGCCAGATCTGACACCGATTCCTCTCCCGGACGTCAGTTCCCGGCGAACGACCTCGGGCGAGCGCCTCGCCGTCGTCGACGAGTCCCTTCTCAGCTCCAACCAGATGGCGGAGCGCGAGCGTGTCCAGGCCCTTGCGGAAGACAGCCCTCGGATGGACCACTACCGGGCCCTGGATCTCCAACGGTCGGCGCGGCTCGAGGAAATCGAGACTGCATGGAATCGCGTCCAGCGGGAGTTCTCCCCAGACCGGTCGCTCGAGATGCACCTCCGCGACCTCAAGCCGCAGCTGACCACCGTTCTCAACCGCGCCGCCGAGGCCCACGAGGTGCTCGCCGCCGCTGCTTCGCGGCATCGTTACGACAAGGTGCTGCGGTCCATCGAGGAGCAGCAGTTGACCCAGCTCGAGGAGAGCAAGAAGCGCCGCTCGGCGAGCCAGGCGGCCCGCTCGACCCTCGTCGAGGCCAACTTCAAGCGCGCCGACGAGCTCATCAAGGATGGTGAGGTCTACCTCGCGATCCAGCTCCTCGAGCAGGCATGCGATCTCGACCCGCGCCCGCCCGAGCTGCTCAAGCTCGCCCGCCTCCTCATGCGCAACCCACTGTGGGGCCAACGTGCTCTGCTCTGTCTTCGCAAGGCTATCGACTCCGACCAGAGCTTCGTCGATGCCTGGCTCGAGCTCGCCGAGTTCTGGCGCCGCCGCAACAACCCGGAGCGGCAGCGCAAGGCCCTCGAAAGGGCCCTCGCGACTGAGCCCGAGCACCCGCGCGCGACTCAGATGTACCAGCAGCTGATGGGCCGGCGCGAGCTCGAGCGGCTGCTCCGCCGCGCCCGCGGTGAGCAGCGATGACCAGTCCGGAGGCGGGGTGCCGGTTCTGATTGACGGCAACAACCTCATGCACAGGCTCCGGGCCAGTAACCGGACCCGGGCCGAAGTGCGCCGACAAACTCTCGAGCTGGTACGGCGCGAGAAGATGTCGGTGACTGTGGTCTTCGACGGCCCCGCTCCGGACGGCGTGCCGACAAGTGAGCATCTTGGCCGTGTCACGATCGTCTACAGCGGCGCGACAGAGGCGGACGACGTCATCATCCGCTCTCTGCCGGCCGGTACGGCCTCGAGGAACTGGGTCGTGGTCACCGAGGACCGAGGCCTCGCCGACCGCGCCCGACGCTGCGGCGCCCGGGTGCGTCGCGTCGCTGACTGGCTGGAGAAGCTCGGCCCAGCCGTTTCATCCCGCCACCCAGATGACGCCTTGCTGTCTGCAGACGAGATCGCGGACTGGGAAGCCTACTTCTCACGAGAGTCCTGAGGGCTCCCAGAGGCCAGGTCCCAAGCCAGTGGTACACTCCCCGCGTCCGGAGGGCGGAAGGAGTCAAGGAGGATCTCCGATGAGTGATTTCAGGAAGGTGCTCGACGAGCTCGGCATCAGGGAGAGTAACCCCGGCGCCTGCACCGGGAAGTGGATCTCGGCGCCCGGCGGCCGTGAGCTCGCCTCGATCAACCCTGCGGACGGCACTCCTCTCGCCACCGTGGTGCAGGCCGACGAAGCCGCCTACGAGAGCGTCATCACCGCAGCGCAAGGTGCTTTCTCATCCTGGCGGATGATGCCGGCTCCAGCGCGAGGCCTGATCGTGCGGGAGCTTGGGGACGCCCTCCGATTGCGCAAGGAGGCGCTCGGACGGCTCGTGTCCCTGGAAATGGGGAAGATCCTCTCCGAGGGTCTCGGCGAGGTGCAGGAGATGATCGACATGTGCGACCTCGCCGTCGGCATGTCGCGGCAGCTCTCTGGTCTCACCATGCACTCGGAACGGGCCCGCCATCGCATGTACGAACAGTGGCATCCACTCGGCACCGTCGGCATCATCTCCGCCTTCAACTTCCCGGTCGCGGTCTGGGCGTGGAACGCAGCCGTCGCCGCGGTTTGTGGCGACACCATGATCTGGAAGCCTTCATCCTCGACGCCGCTGACCGCGATCGCGGTCCAGAACATCGTCAACCCGATCATGGAGCGCCACGGCCTCGAGGGGATCTTCAACCTCACCATTGGCTCCGGGTCGGTGGTCGGCGAGAGGATGATCAACGACCGCCGAGTGCCGCTGGTGTCCTTCACCGGCTCCTGTGACATGGGGCGCCACGTCAGCGAGGCAGTGGCGCGTCGGTTCGGCCGCTCGATTCTCGAGCTTGGCGGCAACAACGGGGTGATCGTTACCGACGACGCGGACCAGGACCTCGCCCTGCGCGCAATCCTGTTCGCCGCAGTCGGCACCGCCGGTCAGCGCTGCACGTCACTGCGACGCCTCTTCCTGCAGAAGGGCATCGCCCCTGCAATGACGCAGCGCCTCGTGAGTGCGTACGGCAGCATCCCGATCGGTGACCCTCTCGACAGGGGAACGCTGATGGGGCCCCTGGTCAACGAGGCCGCCGTCCATGCCTACCTCGCAGCCATCGACACCATCCGCGAGCAGGGGGGCGAGGTTCTCTGTGGCGGCCATCGACTTGACCGTCCTGGCTTCTACGTTGAGCCAACCCTGGTCAGGGCACACCCAGGAATGGAGATCACGCGCGAGGAGACCTTCGCTCCGATCCTGTACGTGCTCGAGTTCGACGAGCTCGACCAGGCCATCGCCCTCCACAACTCGGTGGACCAGGGGCTTTCATCGGCCATCTTCACCTCCAACCTGTACTCGGCCGAGCGTTTCCTCTCTCATGAGGGCTCGGACTGCGGCATCGCCAACGTCAACATCGGGACCTCGGGAGCTGAGATCGGCGGTGCCTTCGGAGGGGAGAAGGACACCGGCGGCGGTCGCGAGGCGGGATCCGACGCCTGGAAGGCCTACATGCGCCGCCAGACCTGCACCATCAACTGGAGCCGAGAGCTGCCGCTCGCCCAGGGCGTGACGTTCGACGTGGAGGGGTAAGCCGGATGGAAGGCCGGGTTCTGATCGTCGACGACGAGCAAGGGGTCCGGAAGATACTGCGGCGGATACTGAGCGGGGCCGGCTACCAGGTCGATGAAGCATCGGACGCCTTCCAGGCGCTGGACCGGCTCGACACGACGCCACCCGATGCCTTGCTCCTCGACATCAAGATGCCCGGCATGGACGGCCTGCACCTGATAGAGAACCTCCACCAACGCGGTCTCGCGATCCCGGTCGTCATCCTCACCGGCCACGGGGACGAGTTCACGGCTCGCAACTGCCTCGAGGCGGGAGCGGCCGCCTACCTCACCAAGCCGCCAGACCGCTCCGAGCTGCTACTGGCAATTCGCGGCGCGGTTGCTCAGGGGCGTCTTGCCCGCCAGGAAAGCACCGATCTCGAGCCACCGCCGCTGCTCGGCGACAGCCTCGTCATGCGCCGGCTGCGCGAGGAGATCGCGCGCGTCGCGCCGTCGCGGGCGACCGTGCTCGTGCAGGGTGAGTCCGGCACCGGAAAGGAGCTCGTGGCCCGCCGACTCCACCGTCTGTCACCAAGGGCCAAAGCGGCATTCATCCGTGTCAACTGCGCTGCCATCCCGGAAGAGCTGATCGAGTCGGAGCTGTTCGGGCACGAGAAAGGCTCATTCACCGGTGCCCACCGCCGCCAGATTGGAAAGTTCGTACAGGCCAACGGCGGCACGATCTTCCTCGACGAGGTCGCGGACATGTCCCTCAAGACGCAGGCCAAGGTACTCCGGGTGCTCCAGGACGGAGAGGTCGAGCCGGTTGGGGCCGGAGAGCCGTTCACGGTCGATGTTCGGGTCATCGCCGCCACGAACAAGGACCTGGTGCACGAGGTGTCCGAGGGGAGATTCCGCGAGGACCTGTACTACCGCCTCGCCGTCGTAATGCTGAGGACGCCGCCCCTGCGCGAGCACGCCGAGGACATCCCTTTGCTCACGGAGTTCCTCACCAAGGTCTGCTGCGAGGAGTACAACCGCCGCCTCAAGCGATGGAGCCCCGGCGCCACCGCAGAGCTTTGCCGGTACGCATGGCCGGGCAACGTCCGTGAGCTCAAGAACACCGTCGAGCGTGCCGTCATCATGGAGCTCGACGACGTCATCCAGCGCATCGACTTCCTCTCCGCTCCGGCCGCGGGCGAAACCGCTGGGCTGCTCGACGCACCTACGCTCCATGACTTCCAGCGTGCCGCGGAGCGGGCATACATCGTTCACCAGCTGGAGCTCAACGACTGGAACGTAGCTGCCACGGCCCGCGCGATCGACACCCCGCGCTCCAACCTGTACAAGAAGATCCAGACCTATAGGATCGAACGGGAATCCTGATGACCTCACCTCTGACTCTCGACGACCTCACCTCCGCGGGAGCTCACCGCCGCGGTCACTTCCGACTTTCCTCCGGGCTGCACTCCGGCGACTACCTTCAGTGCGCCCTCTTCCTCGCGGATCCGCGCCGCGCCGAGCGCGCCGGCAGGCTCCTGGCAGCCGCCATCTCACAGCTTGGCGTGGAACCGGAGCTCGTGGTGTCGCCCGCACTCGGGGGTCTCATCATTGGCCACGAGACGGCACGCACCCTCGAGCTCCCCTTCATCTTCACCGAGCGCCAGGAAGGGCGGATGACCCTGCGCCGCGGCTTCGCGGTCAGGGCTGGACAGCGGGCGGTGGTGGTTGAGGACGTCGTAACCACGGGCAAGTCGACCCGCGAGGTCATCGCGGTGCTGGAGAGCGCCGGTGCCCGGGTTGCCGCCCTGGCGTCGATCGTCAACCGCTCCGGCGCCGCCGATCCGTTTGACAAGCTGCCCTATGCCGCGTTGCTGTCGGTGAGCTTCCCGACCTGGGACCCCGCCCGGTGCCCGCTGTGCGCAGAGGGTAGGCCAATCGAGAAGCCCGGCTCCCGTCCGGTTTCGCTCTAGCCCGGATCATTCACTCGCAACCTACTGCGACGGCTTTACGCCAGATATCGCCGCTCTCCTCGCCTCTCGCCAGCCTCGCTACGATCGCTCACGGATCATCCGGGCGAGCTCTCGCTTCTCCGGCGTGGCCGTTGGTTTTCCGCCAGGATGCGCTTCCGCAAGCGGATATCCGACGGCGTGACCTCGACCAGCTCGTCACCGTCGATCCACTCCAGAGCGCGATCGAGCGTCATGCGCTGCGGCGGTGCAAGGCGGAGTGCCTCGTCGGAGCCCGCCGCACGCATGTTGGTGAGCTTCTTCTCGCGCGTGACGTTGACCACCAGATCGTTCTCGCGATTGTACTGGCCAATAATCATCCCCTCGTAGACGTCGACGCCGGGACGCACGAACAACGTCCCGCGCGGTTGCAGGTGATACAGCGCGTAAGCCGTCGCGCGACCCGGACGATCCGCCACCATGGCGCCGGTGGTGCGCCCCGGGATCTCACCCTGCCACGCCTCGTACCCGTTGAAAAGCGTGTTGAGGATCCCAGTGCCCCTGGTATCAGTGAGGAACTCGGAGCGGAACCCGATCAGGCCCCGCGTCGGCACCCTGAACTCCAGCCGCACGCGGCCGTGACCGTGGTTGGTCATCTTGAGCATCCGCCCGCGGCGCCCGCCGAGCTTCTGGGTCACGACACCGACGAAGCTCTCAGGGCAGTCCACGAGCACCAGCTCCATCGGCTCGTGCAATAGGCCATCGACCTCACGAGTCAGGGTCTGCGGCTGTGACACGCTCAGTTCGTACCCTTCGCGGCGCAGAGTTTCGATCAGCACCGCCATCTGCAGCTCGCCGCGCCCCATCACCTGGAAGGCGTCCGCATCGAGCACCTTGAGGCGCAGGCTCACGTTGTGAAGCGTCTCTTTCTCCAACCGCCCGAGGATCTGACGGGAGGTCACGTAGTTCCCCTCCCGCCCACCGAAAGGTGACGTATTAGGGGAGAACACCATCGCCAGAGTCGGCTCGTCGACCACGATGCGCTTCATCGGGCGTGGCCGTTCGAGGTCCGTCAACGTGTCACCGATCGAAACCTCCTCGAGACCAGCGAGGGCGACGATGTCTCCGGCGACCGCCTCCTCGACCTCGATGCGATCCAGGCCTTCGTGTGTGTAGAGCACTCCGACCTTGGCCTCACCCAAACCGTGGGCGTGCGCCACGGCGACCCTGGCGCCCGCCTTGAGCCGGCCGTTGAAGATGCGCCCCACTGCCAGGCGGCCGACATAGTCGTTGTAGTCGAGGTTGGTGACGAGCAGCTGTAGAGGCTCCTCCGGGTTGCCGCTCGGCGCCGGCAAGGTGTTCACGATCTCGTCGAGCAGCGGCCGCAGGTCCGTGGATGCGTCTCCCAGCTGGCGGTGCGCCACCCCTTTGCGCGCATCCGTGTAGAAAACCGGGAGCTCGAGCTGCTCCTCGTTGGCGTCGAGGTCGATGAAGAGATCGTAAACCTCGTTCAGAACCTCCTCCGGACGTGCATCATCGCGGTCGATCTTGTTGATGGCCAGGATCGCCGGCAGCCCGAGCCGGAGAGCCTTCTCGAGCACAAAGCGGGTCTGCGGCAGCGGCCCCTCGGCGGCGTCGACGAGCAGGAGAACGCCGTCAACCATCTGCAGCGTACGCTCGACCTCGCCGCCGAAGTCGGCATGACCGGGGGTGTCGACGATGTTGATCTTCAGCCCGCGATAGCGAACCGCGGTGTTCTTGGCGAGAATCGTGATTCCCCGCTCACGTTCGAGGTCGCCCGAGTCCATGACGCGCTCGGCGACCCGCTGGTTGGATCGGAAGGTCCCGCTCTGCCATAGCATGGCGTCGACCAGCGTGGTCTTGCCGTGGTCCACGTGCGCGATGATGGCGATGTTCCGGAAACCAGGTTCATTCATCTCTCGGTGCCCCCAGAGCTAGAGGTTCGGCCGGAAACCCCAGCGTCGTCCGTTGCTCGCGCCACGGGCCCAGATTCTAGGCGTTGTGCCGCAAATGATGTTGTTTCGTCCTCAAGGCGCGACAAAGAAGAAGCTGGGCCCGTGCCGCCGCAACCCTCTGGCAGGCTCGGCTTGCGGCCGATCTCTGCGTTGCTCGTCGTCGCAGTGGAGCAGGGCTTCGGCTTCCTCCTCACGCCTTGATCTCGACCGCACGCCGAGCCTGCGGACGGTACCGGGGCTTCCGGCCGGGCCTCTAGCGGCTTGTACCACCTTGTGGGTCGGAAGTCCATCCCCGATCCCGACGCGCACCTCGAGTCCGGCTATGCTACAAGAGCCTCATGATGAGCTACCCGCGATCCGCTGCTTCGTTCGGCCTGGCGCTCTTCGCCGCTGGCCTTCTCGGGACCACCGCCCTCGTTGCCGGCTGCCGCAAGGACCGGTCCCCCAAGCCGGCCCCCGAGTTTGTGGCCGACGAACAAGCGTGGCGGGCACAGCGCCTCGAGAAGCTCACAGCCGAGGATGGTTGGCTGACCCTCGTCGGTCTGTTCTGGCTCGAGCCCGGGCACAACACCTTCGGATCGGACCTTTCGAACCCAATTGTCATTCCCGACGCTGCCGCCCACGCAGGCAGCTTCGACCTTGCCAGCGACGGCACGGTGACTCTCCGCTGTGCTCCGAACGCAGGGGTAACCGTCGCCGGCGAGCCGGTAACCGAGAGGCCGCTTGCGAGCGATGCCGTCGGCGCACCGGACGTACTCCACGCCGGCCGCATCTCGTTCTACCTGATCAAGCGGGGAACCCGCTACGCGGTGAGGGTTAAGGACCCGCAGGCGGCGACGAGGACCGAGTTCCGCGGCCTCGAGTACTACCCACCAGACCCCGCCTACAGGGTCGAGGGCAAGCTGGTCTCGTTCGCGAAGCCACAGACTGTCGAGGTTCCCACCGTCGTCGGCACGCCGCAGACGATGCTGGTTCCAGGCATCGTGCACTTCTCCCTCGAAGGTCGCGAGCTGAGCCTCAAGCCGCTCATCGAGTCCCAACAGGACAGTGAGCTGTTCTTCGTCTTCCGCGACGCGACCAGCGGTAGCGAGACCTATGGAGCGGGACGGTTCTTGTCGGCGTCGGCGCCGGACAATGCCGGCACGGTCGAGCTCGACTTCAACCGGGCCTACAACCCACCGTGTGCCTTCACGCCGTTCGCGACCTGCCCGCTGCCGATCCCCGGCAACGAGCTGCCGATCGCGGTCAGGGCTGGCGAGAAGGCCTACGCCGGCGGCCATCACCCCTAGCCCGTATTATTCACTCGCAATCTACTGCGACCGGCGATACGCCAGCCATCGCCGTGCTCTTCGCGTCTCGGTGTCCTCAACATACCGTTAAGTATGCCTGCGGCACCTCGACGCTCAGAACCCAGCGCTGACAAGCGCCTCGCCGGTCTCGCTACGATCACTCATGAATAATGCGGGCTAGACCTCCGGCCGGGAACTCTGTTCGAGGCCAGATTCGCGTGACAGGGCCGGATGTGCACTTGCTCGCGCTGGAGCACGTCGCAGGTACCAACGGGCACGTCGAAGCCAAGAGCGCGCAGACGGACCAACATCGGAAATCCCAGCTGAATCAGGGTCCCCGGCCGAGCCTCTGGAACTCACCGGCCGTTTTCGCGATAATGGAGCCACCGAAAGGGGCAATCCCATGGCCGATCAGATCTCCTTCGACATCTATCTCCTGGGGCTGCGGGATCCGTCGCCGGCCGGCAGGACCCGGTTCGCCAACGTTCTCGAGAGGCTGACGGGACGGTCCACCGACGAGTGCCTCGAGCTCCTGAGCAGGCGCTCCGCACCATTGTTTCGGGGCCTGTCAACCGAACAGGCGCGGACCACGGTCAACGCACTTGACGACGCCGGCGTTCGGATCGAGGTCCGGCCCACCACGGAGAGACCGCCGGTCGGAGAGACGGCCCTCGCGACTCACGAGTGCCCCCGGTGCCGTTTCGTGCAGCCGACCACCGATCCTGAGTGCGCACGCTGCGGCCTCGTCTTCGCCAAGTGGGAGCGCGAGCAGGTCCAGCGCATGCAGCGCGAGGCACGCCTCGAGGAAGCCCTGACGAAAGCGATTCAGGTGCGCCGCGAGTGGGATGACCGCGCCAAGAGTTTCCTCGAGAACAAACCCCTGGAACCGGATGCGACAATCCCCTTTGCACAGGCGCTGACCCGCGAGGAAATTCCCTTTCTACTCTTCCGCAGCGACGAGGGCCCGCTTCTCCTGACCTCACGCCGCTTTCTCTGTAAGCGGGACGAGGGCATGCTGTCTTTCCCGTTCGAGCTCGTCGCCGATGTCGACATCGGCAGCAAGCTGGTAGCACGCAAGGACAGAGTTCGGCTGCAGCTCACATTCCAGGTGCCAATCGAGGTTGGCGACAAGAGCTCCAAGAGCCTGTCCTGGCAGCTGGAGAAGGAGTCCAGCTTCTCCGCCAACGTCATCATGGACTGGGCGTTCGCACGCCGGTTCATCTGCGGCTCCTGCGGCGCAAAGGACCTCGACTTTCGCTCCGATGGCAAGCAGATCTACGCCCGCTGCATGCACTGCGCCACCGACCACGAGATCGATCTCGTCGAAGCACTGGCGATCCCCGCCCTCCAGGAGTGAATCCCCGGCTCCCCAGGCGCGACGTGTACAATCCCTCGCGGAGGTGCGAATGGAGGCGGCGCTGCGGCTCTACAATACGCTCAGCCGGAGGCTTGAGGTCTTCGCTCCCCAGGAGCCGGGGCACGTCCGTTTGTATACCTGCGGACCTACCGTCTATAACTACGTTCACATCGGGAACCTGCGCACGTTCCTGTTCGAGGATGTTCTCCGGCGCACGCTGAGGCTGTTCGGGTACCGCGTCACCCAGGTCATGAACCTCACCGATGTCGACGACAAGACCATCCTCGGGGCCAAGGAATCCGGGCTCGATCTCCGCACCTACACCGACCGTTATGTCGACGCCTTCTTCGAGGACCTTGCGGCATTGCGCGTGGAGCCCGCCGAGCACTACCCCCGCGCCACTGACTTCATCGAGCAGATGGTCGCCCTCGTTCAACTCCTCACCGAGCGCGGCTGCACCTACACATCGGCCGGTTCTGTGTACTACCGGATCTCGAGCTTCCCCGGCTACGGCAAGCTCTCAGGCGTCCGACCGGAGGCGAACCTGGCCGGAGCGCGCGTCGACTCCGACGAGTATGAGAAGGAGGACGCTCGCGACTTCGTACTCTGGAAGGCGGCACGGGAGGGAGAGCCGTCGTGGGAGACCGTGCTCGGCCGCGGACGTCCCGGCTGGCATTTGGAGTGCTCCGCGATGTCCATGAGCCTCCTCGGCGACAGCTTTGACATCCACACCGGTGCGGTCGACAACATCTTCCCTCACCACGAGAATGAGATCGCACAGTCCGAGGGGGCCACCAGCGCGCCATTCGTCCATTACTGGCTGCACGCCGAGCATCTGATCGTCGAGGGCGAGAAGATGGCCAAGTCGAAAGGGAACTTCTTCACGCTGAGGGACCTCCTCGCACGAGGTCACGACCCCCTTGCCATCCGCTACCTCCTGATCTCGGTCCCCTATCGCCAGAAGCTCAACTTCACCTTCGACGGGCTGCATGCCGCCGGCCAGGCCATCGACAGGATCGCCAATACCTTCCGCCGTTTGCGAACGACGCCTGCGGTACCGGCAGCCGGCGCTCTCGCGGCCGAGGGGGCTGCAGAGTTTCGCAGTGACTTCCGCGAAGCCCTCGGCGACGACCTCAACACAGCGCGTGCACTGGCCGCCCTTCACACGTTGCTGCGCAGGGTCAACATCGCGCTGGACGGCGAAGGCCTGTCGGAGGCTGCCAACGCCGACGTGATGGCGGCACTCGCCGAGGCCAACACGGTCCTCGACCTCATGCCCGCCGACGACAGCGCCGACGCCGCAGACCAACAGCTCGTCCAGCGGCTCATCGACGAGCGCAACGGCGCACGCGCCGCCCGTGACTTTCCCCGTGCCGACGCAATCCGTAACCAGCTGCGCGAGCAAGGAGTCCTCCTCGAAGACACCCCCCACGGCACCGTGTGGCGCCGGGAACGCTAGGGACACACATCATGGACCTGTCGTCGCTCCCGGCCATTGTGGCCTCCGCCTTCTTCGTCAGTTTCGCAACCGTCGTCATTCCCAGCCCGAGCACCCTGGCCGCAAGCCGCTACGCGGTGACTCAGGGCACTCGCGCCGCCGCGGCCTGTCTGAGCGCCGTGGTCATACTCGACACCATCGTCTTCCTGGCCCTTGCGCTGGGGCTGCAGCCTTGGCTGCGCAGCATCGGGGGCTCGCAGTACATGCCTCCGGTCGCAGGCGCCTTGCTCGTCCTCGCAGGGATCGCCATGGTCATCGCCGCTCCCAAAGACGTCTCACGCTTGGTCAGCCGGCGCGGCAAGAGGTTCGCCGACCGGGAGCAGGCGCTGCACGGCCCCTTCATCTCCGGCCTCCTCATTCCGATTGCCAACCCGGGCTACTGGATCTGGTGGACGACCGTGGGTACGGCGTTCATTCATGCCGCCCGCCACTGGGGGCGTCTCGGCTTGACGATCGTCCTGCTCGGGTTCCTCGCCGGCGTCCTTTCCTGGTACCTCCCCCTGCTGTACGCCCTTCACCGCGGCCGGCAGGTGTTCTCCCCATCCGCCCAGCAGCGCCTCCTGACCCTCGTCGGCGTCGCCATGATCGGCTTTGGGCTCTTCCTGCTGTGGCACAGCTTCATCGGCATCGCTTAGCCCGGGCTCCACGATCCTCTCTTCTTACTTCTCTCGGGGTCCTGATCGCCTTTGCGATTCAGTCGTCGCTCCGGAGTTGCCGGGCTCCTCCATGGAAACACCAGACTCAGAATGATCGGCAAGAGCCAGAAAGTCGCGAGAATCTCTCCCCTGGGACGGTCCCGCGGCAGGACGGGGACGGAACGGAAGGAGGCGAGCTGCCATCCCGCCGCGGGCGGCGGGGGGACCGGGCGCAGGAGGCTTGGCCCGAGGTTTCACGAGGGTAAGCCTCCGAGCACGGCCTCCCCGGCGTCCGCGACGGGTACAGCCTCGAGCCGACGCGCCGGTTCGTTCCCGCCCCGCCGGCCCGCACAGCGGGCTGCGGGCGTAAGCCCGCACGGGACATGCGATCGCGCCACGCCCCTCCCAGCGGGATCGCGCAGGGCGTTCTCCTCGCGCCTTGCCGCCAGCGAGCGAGGAGTCGCTGACCTCGTGGTCGCGACGACGAAGGTCGTGCAGCGGCGAGGTGAGAGAGGGCGCATCTGCGCGATCCCTCCCCTATCAAAGGGGAGGGGGGCTCACAAGCTGTCAGAGAGCGCGGGAGGCAGATCCGAGCGAAGCGGCCCTCGGGGCGGGAAGACCGGGCCGAGGTCCTCCTCGAGACCGGGCTCCCCGATTCCGAGGGGTGCGGCCGTAGGCCGCGGATCTGCCGGAGCCCGGATGACTCGCTCGCAAGCTGGGGTTCCGGTTAATGCAGCAGCTTGGAGGGGGGGACGAGGGTAACGCCGCGCGCGGAGAACCGTTCCGCTTCGCGATCGAGCACCCGCAGGGTGCGGGCGTGCATGTGTCCGATGGCGATCGCCGAGCCGTCCTTCCGCGCCAGGTAGATCGCCTCATCGAGCTGCTGCTCGATGGCATCGGCATGGCCGTCGTTGTCCAGGAAGACGTTTCGCCGACCGGTCGGGACACCCTGCGCCCGCGCCGCATCCTCGGCGACCGTGCCGGCGGTAGTCCGCGAATCCAGGAACCTCAGGCCCCGACCCGCGATCTCCTGCATCACCCACGTCATCGTGCGCAGGTTCTCGGTCGCCAGGGACCCCATGTGGTTGTTAACGCCAACGATGAACGGCACGTTGTTGAGCGCGGAGCGCACGGTGGTGCGCACGTTCTGCTCCGACATCGACACCAAGATAGCGCCCGGACCGGGGTTCTCCTTGGGGTAGCCCCGCGGCTCCATCGGCAGGTGCAACCACACCTCGTGACCCGTCCGGTGGAGCTCGGCCGCCGTGTCCACCGAGTGCGGGAGGAAGGGCAGCACCGCCACCGCGATCGCCTCCGGCAGGGCCGCCGCCGCCGGCACCAGCTCCCGGCTCTGGCCGGCGTCGTCAAGGAGAATCGCCAGGCGGCCCCGGGCCGATGCCGGCAACGTGGGTCGCTGGGTCGGCTGCGGTGGGGCGGTCGGCTCTCTCGTGGCCACCCTGGCCGTCGTGCCTCCTCGAACCCTGAAGTGGATGTCGAACGCCTCGACTCCGAGGTCCACGCGAACGCGGTCGGCATCGGCCGCCAAGCGCGTCTGAGCGCTCAGCCGGCCCTCCCATGCAGCTGCCTCGGCCCCGAGATCGTCGCGCAGCAAACGCACCGCATCCGTATCGGGCAGAGAGATCTTCCAGGTCCGAACGAACACCCCACCGACCTTGCGGATCGGGTCGTCGCCGTCGATATCGGCCGCCTGCGCTCCCCGTCGCTCGGCCAGCGTCCGCAGCCGCTTCCCGAACTCTGCTCGAGCCGCCGGCGGTCGTGAAGCCGGAGCGCCACGGTCGCGTGCAAAGAACCAGACCGCAGCGGTGATCACGATCAGGCAGGCCAACAGCGCCATGGCGCGAAGCTGTGGTTTCTGCTTGCTACGGGGTTTCCTACGCCGCCGCGGCATGCCGCCCTTCTCGCGCGATCTCGAGGGCTCGCTTCAGCACTGGATCGTCCCCCGGCTTTGCCGGGGGAGCAACCTTGACGTCGGGCTCCACGCCGTTTCCATCAATCGGCTTCCCGTCACCGCGCAGCCAGTGTGCAACGGGGATCCACAAGTGGAGGCCCCCCTCGTTGACGAACATCATGTGTGGCGCGTGCCCGAGGGTCGTGCTTCCCACAAGGGTGCAGCCCCCGGCCTTGAGTGCCGCGGCGAGGACCTCCCCGACGCCCTCCGTGTGTGCGCCGATCAAAACTACGGGCAGGGGACCCGAAAGTAAGGTCGGCGTTGCCTTGAAGTCACGCTCGCCGGCTCGACGTCCCTTCCAGTGGCCGAGCTCACCGTGGTCGACGAACAGGTCGGCGACGGCGAGCGCTTCGTCCTCCACGCCCCAGCCGAGCGTGCGCAGATCGAGAACCCTGGACCCCGTGCCGGCGGCTGTCTTAACCGCCCCTGTGGTCCCGGCGGGCAGAGCGCGCAGCGCGACCACCGATACGCCGTCATGAGCCTCGCTGTCGATGCTGTGCGGCTGCCAGGGACGCGCTTCCAACTCGACCGTGCGCCTTTTTTCGACCTGACGATCGACCACCACCAGGCTGATGGCCCCACCGGCCTTCTCACGCTCGGCGAGAAGCAACCTGACCCTCCACAGGGGCATCCCGCGTGTCGGCCTCCCTTCGACCTTCTCCAGAATCTCCCAGGGTGCGAAGCCAGCGGCCTCGGCCGGCGACCCCGCCACCACCCGACGCACCGCCGCCGTGCCGAAACGCAGACCGAGCTCGATTCCGAACGGTGGCGGCCCGGCGAGAAGCTCCTTGTAGGGGGCGAGCTCTGCATCATCCAGTGCCGCCGCCCAGGGATCCACAGATTCTACGATCCCTCCGTCGAGCCCCTCGCCCAGCGCCCCGAGATCGACCTTGTCGACGTACTGCGTGTGCACCAGGTGCACCACCTCCGCCAGGTTGCCAAGTGCGCGGTAGAGGTCGTCCTTGAAGCTGCGATCGGCGAGTACCATGCCCGTGCCGCACAGCACGACCGCCAGCGAGGCGGCCATGAGGGTGGTTCTGGCTCTACGGATGTTCAGGATCGTCCCTCCTTGAGGCGAAGCCAAGTCAATGGGTTCGACGCCTTGCCCCGGTCGCGAAACTCGAGGTACAGGTTGCTCCCATCGCCCGCGGGCGGGGCGAGACCGAGGCGCGTACCCATCACCACGTTCTGGTCCCGTCGCACGAGGATTGTAGCAAGCCCCGCCACCAGTGAGTACACGTCCCTCCCGTGGTCCACGACAACCATGTTCCCGTAGCCCTTGAAGTACCGTGCGTAGGCCACCACGCCAGGAAACACCGCTTCGACCGGCGTACTTCCAGCTACCCGTAGGCGAAGCCCATTGCAAACAGTGTAAGTAGCGTAGCGCGGCAGACGGTGACGGCCAAACGTCTCCACGATCTCGCCTGTAGCCGGCCACGGCAGAGCCCCACGGTAACGGCGGATATCATCCCGACCGGTCACGCGCTCGTGGGAGGCCAGAACGCCGAGCAGGCGTTCCAGAGCCTGCTCGCGCTGCTGCATCTCCGCCAACCTGTTCTCGGTGCTGTCACGCCGGTGCTCGAGACGCCGGCGTTCATAGGTGGCTCGCGCTCGAATCGACTCGAGGTCCCGCCGGCGGGTCTCCAGCTCGACTGCCTCGCCTTGCGCTCGTGCGAGCACGGAACTCAGCTCGTCGAGCCGCCGTCGATGCCTCGCCTCGAGCTTGCCGTACTCGTCCAGGAGGCGCAGCTGGCCGGAGGTCATCACCGAGATCGTCCCCATCGCCTTTTCCAGCTGGCCGCCGCGGGCGGCATCGAATATCAGCTGCAACGGTCCCGGGCGTCCCAGTAGCGCCATCATCTGCAGCTGCTGATAGAGCACGCCGAGCCTCTGCTGCATGGCGTTGGCGGTGGCTTCCGCCTCGGCACGCAAGCGGATGATCTCGTCTCGGCTGTCGGTAAGAACCAGCTCCAGCTCCTTGACCCGGGCCTCTGCCAGGTCGAGCTGCGCCGTCAGCTGCAGCTCCCGGGACCGGGCATCGGCGGTCCTGCGATCGAGATCATCGAGCTGCTGCTTCAGTTGCCGGATACGAGAACGGACGGCCTCCAGCTGCGGCTTGACGGGCTCGACCGCGGATGAGCCCTCCAACACACCGACACCCAGTGCGAGAAGCACCACAAGCAACGGGAAAGCCCGCTCGCGCATTGGCTCCCTCAGTTGCCGAAACGGAGGAACGGAGCTCCCTCCAGCTTCTCCGGCGGCTCCTGCTTGAGCAAGCCCAGCACCGTTGGGTAGACATCGATCATGTCGACCTGCTGGCGCTCGAGGGGTCTGTTGGTAAACAGGATGCCTTGCACAACAGCCGGGTTCATCGTGCAGTGGTCGCCGCTCCACGGACGCGCGTTGTCCATGAACAGCTCCGATGGCATGCCACCGAGTGCGCTCTGCCAGGAGATGCGGTAGTCCTTGGCGGTTGTCACGATCATGTCGGGAACGATGTCCGGGTCGAAGGTGTGGTACACCTCCTCGCGCAGGTAGACCTTGGCAACCGGATGCGCCCCAGTCGCGGGATCGACGATCGCCTCCAGCCGCTGGGCCAGCTCTCGACGGAGACTCTCGTACTCGCTCCCTGCCGCCACGGTTCCCTTCGCCTCACGCCCTCTCAGGTTGACATAGAGCCCCCCGAGCCCCAGCGAGTAGGCCCTGCTCCTGCTCCAGTCGACATTGGGCCAGAACTGCCCGCGATCGAACAGGGTCTCCAGGTCCTGCACCTTGCCCTTGCCGCCCGTCAGCGCGAGGTAACCGTTGCGGGCCAGCCAGGTGTTGATGTTGAACGAGCGCCGCCAGCTCGAGAAGCCGTGGTCCGACAGCACCATGAGCACGTCGTTTGGGCCCAGCCGTTTTTCCACCTCACCGACGATCGAGTCCATGGTCTTGTAAGTGTCGAGGAAGGCCTTCTGATAGCGTGGGGCGCGCACCGGGTCGTACGCCGGGTGACCGGGGTCCATGAAGCGGAAGAGGATGTGACCGACGCGGTCGGTGAACTCGAAGTATTGGACCAGCAGCCGTTCGTTCCCGCCGAGGAATCTCCTGAGCTGGGCGCGGAAAGCCTCCTCCGTGTTCTTGACATCCTCGAGGAACACATCCTCGTCGACCACCTTCTCGCTCACACCCCAGGTGTCCACCGCCCAGCCCGCGGTCTTGTACGGCCCAACCTCGCGCTTCAGGATGGCCGCCCAGTTGGCCGGCGCCGAGATCAGGAAGCCGGGCGGCAGGTGCTCCGGATCGAACTGCAGCGACGTCAAATAGAGACGGATCTCCGGATCCAGTTGCAGGAGCCGGAAGCGGGCCAGAGCGTGCACCCCGAGCAGCGGGTTGAACTTGAACACCACCGACATCCAGGGACTCCACTCACCCGGGTGTAGGGTTGCGCGTTGGCCACAGGTCTCGAGCTCAAGGGAGCTCCGGTCCTTGGCAACCGTCAATGTCAGGGGAGCGTCGATTTCCGGCGGCGAGCCGAAGAGGCGGTTCGGCGGGCCGGGGATCCTGGTGTGGATCGTCCCACTGGCCTTGGACAGGTGAATCACCTCGATCGAGAACTCGTTGTCCGAACCGAGATCGAAGAAGGGGTCCGACGTGAAGAGCGACGGGCTGCCGATTCGACCCCTGACATCGGGCACGCCCAGGCCGGACAGCAGGTGCCCATTGGGAAACGCCCGCGCCGGGAAGGTCACGGGAATGCGGCCAACCACGGACTCGATTCCGTGCTCACCTGCCACTCGCCAGAAGGGCGTCCCCTGACGGTTGTTGATGACCTGAGGAAGCTCGGTCGGCACCCAGTGCCCGCCAACCCAGTATGCGCCAGCACCCAGCAGAACCGCCGGCAGCAGCGCGGTTGCCCACGCCCACCGCCGCCGGAACAGCCGCAGCGGCAGGAACAGCAGCAGCCAGCCGGCCACCGCCCCGACCGCCAGCATCACGACGGCGTTGTGCTCACCCCACAGGAAGCGGCGCTTGGTTTCCTGCGCCACGCCGAACGCCGGCATGTAGGTGTTCGGGTCCCGGACCAGGAAGTCGAAGATCCGGGTGCCGCCGGGATCACGGCCGGTCGTAAAGGTCGACCACGACACGGGCGTCTGCGCTGGAACGGTCGGGTTCAAGCGCGCGTAACCCCCTGCCTCCGCCAACTTGGCGAGGTTGGGCAGCTCTCCCTCGGCCATCCACTTCTCGGTCAACCGTGCATCGGCACCGTCGAAGCCGAGGATGATAAGACGCCCGTCTGGGGCCGCCATCGAGCTTCCGCAGACAGTCATCAGGGCAACGGCAATGAGGAGCCATCTTTTCATGGCTAGCGATTGTAGCCGAGCCGCTACCTCTACAGCAGTGTCTCGATCTGCTTCGCGATCGCTTTCTCGTCGCCCGGCTCGAAGCCGAGGTGGTAGTACATGATCTTGCCTCGACGGTCGATCACGTAGGCTGTCGGGAAGGAGTGAACGTCGAACAGGCCCCGGACCACGTTCGCGTCGTCGTTGTCTTCGAGAAACGTGTAGGTGAGACCCTTGTCGGCGATGAACTTCTTCGCGGTCTCGGTGTCGTGGGTGGCCTCCACCGCGACGACTCTGAAGCCCCGGTCCCGGTACTTCTCATACAGCGGCTGCAGGCGCGGCAACTCCGCGCGGCAGCCGCCTCAGGTGGGGAACCAGAACGCGAGGTAGGTCACCTTCCCTTCCTCCGCCGACAGGGCGTGCTTCACGCCCTTGTAGTCGGGCAGCTCGAAGTCATCGACCTTGCGGGCCCGGCGTTCGCGCTCCTTCCACAGGTAGGCGTCGAACTCCGCCTCCGAGCCGTGGCGGCCGGCGTACGCCTGCCGGAGGTCCGCCAGCGCCGCCTGATCGGCCCCGAACAGGGCTGACGGCTCTAGGAGCTCACTTGCGCGGTCCCAGTTGCCCTGCGCCAGCTCGGCCTCGCCCCAGAACCGCCGTAATGGTGTGTCACAGACTCCGAGGTAGTTGAACGTGGCGCCGCCATCCGCCTGCTTGAACAGGCTCATGGCCTCCTGCTGTTGTCCGAGGTTGAACTGCGCCCACGCCTTGTACGCGAGAGCAAAGGTCGTACGCCGGTTCACCGCCCGCTTGATCTTCGCATCGTTCGCCTTGCTGTTGGGATGATCGGCCCGGTACGTCTCCGGGGTCGCCTGGGCGAGTGCGAGGTCGGCATGCGCCTGGGCGAGTGCCCAATTCGAGTGCTTGACAGCGGCCTCCATCACATCCAGGTTCTCGTTGAAGGTCAGCGGCCGGCTCGCCTCCAGACCGCGGGTGATCTCGGCCAGGTCGAGCGGTTTCTTGACCTCGTACGACAGTGGCAACAGCTCCATCCCGAGCTCGAATCGAAGTTCTGGATCGGTCGTCTTTTGGAGCGCGCCGTCAACCGTCGCAAAGGCACGATCCGGCTCGCCCAGCTCCTTGCCGCGGTACTCGATCACGAGGTCGGCCATGCCGGCGGCGTGCGCGCCCCCTGGGTACTGCTCCAGGTACCGCTCGCCGATCTTGGCCTTCTCCTCCGGGCTCTCGGCCTTGTAGTAAGCGGCCTTCGCTGCCTTGTATGCGTCGGCCTCGCTCTGTGCCGGTGCCTGGTGCCTCGAGCATCCCGGCGCAATCGCCGCGGCGGCGACCAGAGCACCCACAATCAGTCCACGCTTCCACATGCCCAACCCCTTTCTCTCCTCCCGTCCTCCCGGACGAGCTTCTCATCGGTATCACACCGCCGCAGTGTACACAGGCCGCCGCCATCGGCAAGGTCCAACGACGCCCCCGGACCCAACCGCGTCACCCAGTGACCGTGAGCTGGGCCAAGGCCAGGTCGTAGCGCGGATCGTACGGATCCTGGCCCTCGCCGACCCAGAACTCCGCGCCCACCCTGCGGCCCTCGACCCAGCTCACGAGGACCTCCTTGACGAACCGTGTCCTCTCGGCATGGGTGAGCTCAAGCTCGACCACGGCGCGGGTCCCGGGCGCAGCCCGCTCTCCCTCCCTGATTTCGAAGGCGAGGCCGGTCCGCGACAGGTTGTAGACCGTCATCGGCTGCATCGGTCCATCATCGTCTGTCCGGTAGGCTCCCGGAAGGCACACCTCTCTCCGCGTCGAAACGCGGTGCTCGAGGTAAACAACGTGGGAACGGCCGCAGCAACAACGGAATCGCTCGCGCAGCGGCGTCGACCACCCCGGCCGCCTCGGCACCTGCAGGATCGTCACCGCGTCGCAAACAGGGCACACGAAACGGGCCGTGTCATCGGCCTCCACGAAGATGCGCCTCTTCCGAGCCATTGGTCTGTCCCCCCACAGCGAGCGCGACACCGGCCATAACGGTCTCCCACGCCCGCAGCACATCGGTAGGTGTTACGCCGACGGACCGTCGGGGGTTTCCTCCAGCAACGGTCCTTCTTCGTGTATTCTCTCCTCCCGAGCCGCTCGGCCGAGGATTCTGGAGGTTGATCCGATGCGACGATCAGTGCTGGCGCTGGTGATCCTCACGGCCGTCATCACTTACTCCAACAGTGGTGACTGGTATCAGCATTTCGCCGCCGGGGAGTGGTACTTCGCCCATGGTCAACCAGACCGCGCCGAGGCCGAGCTGAAAGCGGCTCTGCACATCGCCAACGGCTTCGCGCCGGGAGACCGTCGTCTGGAGGAGACACTCCACGATCTCGGTCGCCTGTATGAGCATCAGGGCCGTCTCGACCAGGCCCAGCCCATGTACGATCTGCTGGTCGCAGCGGTCGAGGTGCGAGCCGGCAAAGACAGCCCCGACCTGCTCGATCCTCTGGCCGCACTCGGCCGGGTTGCCCTCGCCGCCGGTGACCCGCCGACGGCTGAGGCAAGCTTCAGCCGCTACGCGAGGCTGGCCGCGGCCAAGACCACCGCCGACCCCGACCAGCATCGGCTGGTACTGGCCACGCTGGCTCGGATGGCGGTCCTGGCCGGACGTGAGGAGGAGGCGCTCTCCTACCAGCGGCAGGCGGTCGCCCTGCTCGACGCCGGCACGCCCGACGACGCCGAGCGCATGTCGACTCTCGAGACGCTCGCCAAGCTGGAGCTGCGTCACGGCTCCGCTGAGGCCGGTGAGCGCCTGATGGTCAAGGCCGCCGGACTGGCCCACGGCACCGGGGACGAGAAAGACCCGGCTACCGTGCTGGCCCGCGGCGCCGAGGTCGCGCTCGCCGCCGGACATCCGGACGCGGCGGAGCGCCTGGCTCGGCGGGCGTTGCAGTCCAGGCCGTCGGCCACCGCAGAGCTCGCTGTCCGCGCGACCCTCGCCGACGCCGCATGGCTGCAGGTACCACGCACGGACGCAGCGCTCGCAGACCTGCTCGGAGCGGCAAAGGAAAGTCGGGCGGTTGCAGCGGCGCAGCGATCCCTCCGGGAGCTGGCAGCGCTCCAGGAGCAGAGCCTCCCAGCCGGTGACCCGGCACGAGCTCGGACCCAAGACCGCCTCAGCCGCTGCGCGGTGCTCGCCGGCGACACCGATGGAGCGTTGGCCTCTCTCACACGCCTGATTGACGACCGCCGGGCAGCCGGCGACACCGCAGGAGAGCTCGAAGCGCTCGAGGACCGAACGTCGCTGCTCGCCGCCGCAGGTCGTACCGCCGAGACCGTTGAGGCCAACGGTGAGCTCTTGAGCCGTCTAGAGGCCGCGCACGGGCCAACCGACCCGTCGCTGATACCGGTACTCGAGCGGCAGTACAAGCTCCTCCACTCCCTCCACCGCAGCAAGGAGGCACGCGCCATCAAGAAGCGACTGCACCGCTTGGAACGAGCCCTCAAGCACCGGTAGCCGGGTCAACATCCCCCTCACGTGGATTCGGAGTGAGGAGCTCCTTCAGGCCCGGCTCAGGGCGGAGGTCAGAATCTCCTCCGCATCTCGGCTTGCCCTCCGCATCACCCTGGAAACCACCCCACCGAAGAGACGACGCAACAAGCCCGTGTTCGCTCGCGACACCGTGACGTCGCCGTCGGATGTCATGTAGACCGCGAGGCGACACGGCATCAGCGAGGTCACCATCCGGCCACCGTCATCCCTGAGAACCTCGGCCGCGTAATCGGGCCGGCACAGCTCGACCACCGAGGCCGGGAGCAGCAGCTGGCCAGCCTCCTTCGCTGCCGAGATGTCGAGCTGGTGAACGATTGACACCCTCCAGCCTCGCTTCTCGGCCTCGGCAACGATGCCCGCGACTGTCTCTTCGAAGCCGAGCGGGCTGGGTTCCTCGACAATCAGCAGGTGTCGCGCAAACACCGACCCGGCAGCGACGGCGGCAACCAGACCCAGGATCAAACCTCCGGCTGTAGCGACGACGAGCTGTGGCCCCATCCGGTCCCCCTTTCATCGTCATTACTATATCACTATTTAACTATGTACTTCAAACTCTACACCAGCAGCTTGCCGACTCTCTTCTTGCACCGGCAGAGCGTTGCGTCTTCTGGTGCCTCAGCATTTCGCGGGAGAATCACGGAGTCTCTTGAGGTCCGCGACAAGGGAGAGGCACGCACACGGCCCGGTATCGCGACTCTCAGCCGCAGCGAGGTTGGCCGACCAGTTCTTATCGGAGGACCGGGAGGATGAAGACTGCGGCGCCAGTCCGGCTGTCAACGATGGTCGCGTAGGCCGCGAAGGTATCGTTGGCCGTGAGCAGCACCTGGTAGCCGTTGGCCCGGCTGACGCGGTGGGAGAGCAGGAAATCGTTGATCTGCACCTGCGAGCCCGGCTCTACGCCGTAGCTCGCGGCGCCGACACGCCGGCCCTGCTCATCGAACAGCACCGCGTGGACTCTGATGGTGTTCTCTCCGGGATTGAAGAACCCGATGTTGGTACGAAACTGCGAGCTGCGAAGGAGTGGGACCAGCACGCCGTCGGTTCCTGGCGGCACCATTCCGCTGCGGTCCAGCGACGGCACCATCTGACCCACCGAGCTCTGACCGCGAGCGTTGTAGACCCGACACCGCACAACCACACCTTCGGTGGCAACGAAGCGCAGCGCCCCCGAGCTACCCGGAGGCACGACGTCCCGGAGGTGGACCGTCTCTCCGGGACCGATGCTGGTCGCGGGGGCATCCTCGGCCAGCAGCCGCGTGTTGTCGGTGCCGGCGGGCAGGAACGTGAGCGCATAGCTGCCGACCGCATCCGACACGTTCGACACCCAGAGCTCGGTGTTCCAGTAGGCGCCCTCGGCGCCCTTGACCTGCGCCACGACCGGGATAAACCGCTCCCCCGCCATGGCCGTTGCTGCAATGGCCACCATGGCCAGCACGAGCGCGAGCTGGGGAGCGCTGCGGTTCCGCATGTTCCCAATATAGCCCGCACGCGCCGCCGGCACAAGAGTCGAACCCGCGCTATCGTGCGCGCAGGCCCACCACCTGAAGCGGTTCAGGCTGCCTGCGGACCCACCCCGTGTCGGTTACTTCTCGACCAGATCCGCGAGCACCGGAGGAGTCGAGCTGTCCTGGAGGAGGAAGACGTGGCAGGTGTCGCAGTCCTGCGGAATCGTGTGCTTGCCGTCAGCCGTCGTCATCTCGTCGTCGTGACACCGCCAGCATCCGGGAAAATCGTCGTGGCCGAGGTCGTTGGGGTGCGTGCGCCAGGTCGTGTGCATCTCGGGAAACTCTGACCTGGCATACACCTCAGCAGCAGCATCTGCTGCGGCAGCGATCGTCTTCGCCTTGCCGCTCGCCAGCTCCGGGTAGCTCTTCGAGTAGAAGTCCACTACCGCCTGGCGGACTCGCGCCACGCCGGTGTCGTGGTCCGGGTACTCACCGTTGATGGCGGCCAGCGCGGTCCGCTTGTAGAAGGGCAAGCTCGCGTAGCTCCTGTATGCCTCCAACACGTCGTCGAGGGCCTTGGCCGGCGACTTGAAAAGGTGGGTCGGCCGGTTGTGGCAGTCGATGCAGTCCATCACGCGCGCCTTGGCAGCGATCTCGTCGGCCGAAGGCGGCTTTTCTCCGGGGCGGGTATAGGTGCGGACCTGGCCGTCGGGAGTGGTCAACTCGACCCAACCGATTTCCTGCCGACGCTCGTCGGTCGAGACGTAGCGAATCTTGTTGTCCGAGTAGATGTGCCACCAGTGAATGCCGCCGTGACTGCCCAGGTCCAGGCTGCCCCCTCCCGTCTTCAGCAGCATCACGGTGTAGCTCGCCGTGTTCTTCTCGTCGGTATCGTAGCGCGCAAAGACCTTCAGCTTGTCGCCGTGGTGCTTCTCAGGCCAGTGGCACTGCTCGCAGGTCTCACGGGCGGGACGCAGGTTGTGGAGCGGGGTTTCGATCGGGCGGTCGTAGGTCCCCCAGGCGGTCTTCCAAACCTGGCGAAGACCATCCAGCTTGGAGCGCACGAACCACGACGCGCCGGGCCCGATATGACACTCGACGCAGCGCACCCTGGAGTGCGCGGACTGCTGGTACGCCGTGTACTCGGGGCGCATCACGGTGTGGCAGGTCGCGCCGCAGAACTGCACCGTATCCATCTCGCCGACCGCCAGGTACGAGGTGGAACCGAGAATGATCGCGTTGACGCCCGTCAGTATGAGCACGATGGTGGCGATGCGTCGAAGGTGGGGGTCATTGAAGTCGAGGCGGGGGTAATGGGACAGCTCATCCATCGTCGCGCCCGAGGCCACGAGCTTCCTGCGCCGTCGCCACATGCCGACCGGGATGATCAGGAGCCCGAGGACAAACAGCGCCGGCAGAACAAGGTAGGAGAAGATCCCAATGTATGGGTTGCGGAACGCGCCCGCCAGCTCAGCCACCATGAAGATCACGATCGTCAGCGCCGACACGGTCGCGATGACGATCCCCGTCAAGGTGGTCGGGTTGTTGGCGTAGTTAAATGCCCGCCCCAGGGTGTCTCGCCGCTTGGAAAGCTCAGCCATCGTCTCGGTCCCCCCTTGCCTGCGGCCACCGCCGCGCGGCATGCGAGGCGGATTCTAACAAGGCTGTTCAGTTTGCACAATCATTCACAAGTTTCCTATCCGAGGTATCCGGACAAGGCTGCGAGGCACCGGTCGGCGTCCTCGCCGGCCGCGACTGGGAACCGGCAGCCGGACTCACGGTCGGCCGCGGGGAATCGCGAACGGCTCATCCGTTGCGCTATGCTGAGCCGGTGCTGACGATTGATGAAGCTCGCTCATTGCTGGCGGCCCGCGTCGAGCCGCTGGCGCCGGTCGAAGTCCCGCTCCGGGCAGCGCTCGGCTGCCGCCTCGCGGCTCCGCCCATTGCCGACGTGGACTCTCCGTTCGCCGATATCTCTGCAATGGACGGCTTCGCGGTGCGGGCGGCCGATCTCGAGGCCGGGGACCCACTTCCAGTGGCGTTCGAGATCCCGGCCGGCAGCATGCCAGCTCGTCTCCCGGATGGCTCGGCCGCGCGCATCTTTACCGGTGCAGCCCTCCCCGACGGCGCCGACACCATCGTACAGCAGGAGCTCGCCGAGCTGGAGGCCGACGGCCGTGCGCGGCTGGCCAGGCTCTCCACGGGTACCCACGTGCGCCGCCGAGGCGAGCTGTTCCGGGCCGGAGCGACACTGCTATCAAAAGGTACCGCGGTAACACCGGCGGCAATGGCCTTGCTCGCAGCCGGGTGTAAAGACCGCATCAGCGTGTTCCGGAAACCCCGCCTGGCGGTGATCTCCACCGGCAGCGAGCTGGTGGCGGCCGGTGAGCGGCCCCACCCGGGCCAGATCCGGGACGCGAACTGGCCCCTCATCGATGCCTTGGCACGTGACATCGGCCTCGCCTCACTGGGCGTTGCACGCATTGCCGACTCCTCGAGCGCGCTCCGGGCGGCCCTCGGCGACGCCCTGGCCGGCGCCGACGTGGTCGTCTCCACCGGTGGGGTATCGGTCGGCGACCACGACCTGGTGCCGGACGCCGTCTCCTCGCTCGGCGGCAGTACCGTGTTCCACAAGGTCGCTCAGAAACCCGGCAAGCCCTTGCTGGTGGCTCGTTTCCCGACTGGCTGGCTGGTGGGCCTGCCCGGAAACCCGCTCGCGGTCCTGGTCGGATGGCGTCTCTATGTCCTGCCGCTCCTGCGCGCCCTCGGAGGGGACACGGCTGCGTTCGACGAGCGCCCGTTGAGCGCCCTGTTGACGACGGCCACCTGCAACCACGAGGAACGCACCCATCTCCGGCCGGCCAAGCTCGTCAACACAGCCGACGGTGCACTCGTCACGATCATACCGTGGAAGGGTTCCCATGACCTGGTTGCCGGCGCGGGCGCAAATGCGCTGGCGCGGCTCGAGCCAAGAGTCGAGCTCGCTGCAGGCAGCCCAGTCGCCTGTTACGCGCTGTAGGTCTGCTACGATCGCCTCACGATGACCCGCCTTCCAGCTGCCGCACGTGCCGACCGTCACGTCCTCCGCCTGTCGGTCACCGATCGCTGCAACCTCAGGTGCCACTACTGCATGCCGGCCGAAGGCGGTTCCCAGCTCCGGCACCACGATTTGCCCAGGCTCGAGGAGCTGTCTGCGATCGTGGCATGGCTGGCAGCCGAGGTCGGCGTCGGGAGCATCAAGCTCACCGGTGGTGAGCCCCTCGTACGACAGGGAGTCGAGACGCTGGTCACACTCCTGGCATCGATTCCCGGCATCGACGAGATCTCGATGACCACGAACGGGACACTCCTGGCACGGCACGCGAAGGCGCTGCAACGGGCCGGCTTGCGACGCGTCAACGTCTCGCTGGATACGCTCGACCCCTCTCGCTTCGCCCGCCTGACACGCGGCGGCCGTCTCCGGGACACCCTCGCCGGCATCGACGCCGCACTCGATTCCGGCCTGCGGCCCGTCAAGCTCAACGCCGTGCTGCTCGCCTCGTCCTGGCGGCT
>Ga0307423_1000036_pt1 | contig 70845 bp, 65 predicted proteins | sample SalMarWE160310MG_FD_202154 | JGI IMG/M metagenome (GOLD analysis project Ga0307423, IMG submission 202154) | Salt marsh sediment microbial communities from the Plum Island Ecosystem LTER, Massachusetts, United States - WE1603-10 | ecosystem: Environmental > Aquatic > Marine > Intertidal zone >...
GACGGTGACCACTAATTGCATCGAAACGGATGCGCCGACGGCGAGGTCGCCGATGGTCCAAACGCCGGTGGCTGCGTTGTAGGCGCCACCTGCATTGTCGGACACGTAGGTGAGCCCAGCCGGGAGGGTGTCGGTTACCTCGACGCCTGTGGCGTCATCGGGGCCCTGGTTGACAACACTGATCGTAAACGTCGTCTGCTCACCAACCTGGACCTGAGCCGGGTCGACATCCTTGGTTAACTCGAGGTCGATGATGGGAGCGTCGGCGCTGATCGCCAGGTCATCGATCTGGCCGGATCCGGCGATATCCACCACCATTGCCGCCACACCGCTTACACCGAAGGTCATGGTCGCGGCGCCGTTGTTCCCGGTGATGGGAATGGGGTACACGCCGATGACGGCGTTGCTGGTATCGAGCAAGGTCACCGTCCCGCCGTTCTGGCCGTTGTCGATGTCCGAGACGAACATGGTGGCAAGCGTGACGGTTCCCGGTCCCCAATTGGAGAAGTCGAAGCTGTAGTAGTCGTCGACGTAGCCTGAGTCATCGGGGTTCGTGCTGTCACCGTCCTCGCTGATGATCAGCGTGTTGTGGTGTGCGGGCTGATACAGGTCATCATCCCCGCCGGAGCACATCGAGGGGTCAAAGCTCGGGTCCGTGCGTGGCACGCTCTGACCACCGCAGGTAGCGTCGAAGATCATGGCGGCGTTACCTGTGATGTGGGGGTTGACGCCGACGACACCCACGGTGCCGAGGTTGGCCCCTGTCATGCCGTGCCCCACCGCCAGGGTGGAGACGACGTCACCGGGGGAGAGCCCGGTCTCGAAATTGATGGTTGACGTTTGCTCAGCTGCCTCAGCACTGGGGACTCTCACAGTTCCCAGCAGCATGGTCAGGAGCAATGTCAAAAATGCGACCGCGATGAAGCGGTTGCCGCGATTAGTCGCATACGACATTTCTAGCTTGCCTTCCCTTTATGTGCCCTCGCCCAATTGGTCGCCGCTGTGGATGCCCACCCGCAACGGAGACTATTACTATGCCCCCCACTCTAAGTGGTAGAAGGACTACTGCGCGTGTCGGTATTTGTTCCGCTCGATCGCACTAGTTAGTTGGTAGTCTACCTGTGCCGAAACGGCCATGGTGATAATTGGCCAAACTTCGGTGACAGATCCGCGTCCGATTGATTTGCATTAATTTCACGGTTGTGCTTCTATACCTCCACACCGGTCGTCGATCCCGAGTGGGAGCGGCGGCCGATTTTGCCTGACCTTTCTGGTTGGGCTATGATTTGAGGCCCCTCGGGCGTATCAGCGCGCGAGGAACCGGGCTCCTTGACAACTAAACAGCGTGTCAAAAGCCAGCATGCGCTTGGCTTGCTTCAGCCGCTTCGGCGACGGGAGTAGGGCAAGCGATGCAAAATAACAATGTCATGCCACCATGGGGACCCCCGTCCTCGGCATGACATCCTTTGATGTTTGACTCCACAAGGCTTCTCATCTGGACCGGCTTCGGCCGGGACAGGTAGTCGAGAACCAAATGGAAGTCAGGCAAATCAAACTTTCGATGGAGAGTTTGATCCTGGCTCAGGACGAACGCTGGCGGCGCGCCTAATGCATGCAAGTCGAACGAGAACTACTTTCTCCGCAAGGTTGAAGTAGGGACAGTGGCGAACGGGTGCGGAACACGTGAGAAACCTGCCCTGGAGATCGGGATAGCCCGAGGAAACTCGGATTAATACCGAATATGCTCACAGGACCACATGGTCTGGTGAGGAAACAGTCCGCTGCTCCGGGATGGTCTCGCGGCCTATCAGCTTGTTGGTGAGGTAACGGCTCACCAAGGCAACGACGGGTAGCTGGTCTGAGAGGATGATCAGCCACACTGGGACTGAGACACGGCCCAGACTCCTACGGGAGGCAGCAGCAGGGAATATTGCACAATGGGCGAAAGCCTGATGCAGCGACGCCGCGTGCGGGATGAAGGCCTTCGGGTTGTAAACCGCTTTCAGGAGGGAAGAAAATGACGGTACCTCCAGAAGAAGGCCCGGCCAACTACGTGCCAGCAGCCGCGGTAATACGTAGGGGCCAAGCGTTGTCCGGATTTATTGGGCGTAAAGGGCTCGTAGGCGGTTTGACAAGTCGGTCGTGAAAACCCGGGGCTCAACCCCGGGACGCCGGTCGAAACTGTCATGACTAGGGTCCGGTAGAGGTGAGTGGAATTCTCGGTGTAGCGGTGGAATGCGCAGATATCGAGAGGAACACCAGTAGCGAAGGCGGCTCACTGGGCCGGTACCGACGCTGAGGAGCGAAAGCGTGGGGAGCAAACAGGATTAGATACCCTGGTAGTCCACGCCGTAAACGTTGAACACTAGGTGTGGCGAGTTAATCCATACTTGCCGTGCCGTCGCTAACGCATTAAGTGTTCCGCCTGGGGAGTACGGCCGCAAGGCTAAAACTCAAAGGAATTGACGGGGCCCCGCACAAGCGGCGGAGCATGCGGCTTAATTCGATGCAACCCGAAGAACCTTACCTGGACTTGACATTATGGGTCTATCCCTAGAGATAGGGAGTGCTTATGCGCCCATAACAGGTGGTGCATGGCTGTCGTCAGCTCGTGTCGTGAGATGTTGGGTTAAGTCCCGCAACGAGCGCAACCCCTGTCCTATGTTGCCAGCATTCAGTTGGGGACTCATAGGAGACTGCCGGGGACAACTCGGAGGAAGGCGGGGATGATGTCAAGTCATCATGCCCCTTATGTCCAGGGCTGCACGCATGCTACAATGGGCCGTACAATGGGCTGCGATCCCGCGAGGGTGAGCGAATCCCTTAAAACGGTCCTCAGTTCGGATTGGAGTCTGCAACTCGACTCCATGAAGCCGGAGTCGCTAGTAATCGCAAATCAGCAAAGTTGCGGTGAATACGTTCTCGGGGCTTGTACACACCGCCCGTCACATCACGGAAGTCGGTAACGCCCGAAGTCAGTGGCCCAACCCCTCGGGGAAGGAGCTGCCGAAGGTGGGATCGGTGACTGGGATGAAGTCGTAACAAGGTAGCCGTACGGGAACGTGCGGCTGGATCACCTCCTTTCTAAGGAGCACTTGAGAGGCCTTTCACGAAGGTCTCGATGCTACTTGATGGATATGTTGGTTACTCGATCTGTCTCTTCTGTTCTACGGATACAGAGAGATCGTATCTCTTCGGAGGTGCGAGCTCCTGGTTTGTGAGCAGGACGAGCAGGTCGGACACGCTGTTTAGTCGTGAAGGCGCCCGGTGCATTGCACCGGGTTTGAGTTTCCCCACGGAGACTCATTCCTTTGCGCAAACTCAACCTCAACTCGAGGTAGGGGACGCGCCGAGTTTCCTCTCGGAAACTCGAGCGTGCCGGCTGTGCCGGCACGCAAGCTCTTTGAGAACTGCATAGCGAGCACAAAAGTCAAAGTATTCTATACAATCCAAGCTACAAAGGGTTGACGGTGGATGCCTTGGCGTCAGGAGCCGATGAAGGACGTGGCAGGCTGCGATAAGCCTCGATGAGCTGTCAAGCGAGCATCGAATCGGGGATGTCCGAATTGGGAAACCAGGCTGGGGTAATGCCCAGTCACTCTGGTCTGAACACATAGGGCCAGCAGAGGCAACCAGGGGAATTGAAACATCTCAGTACCCTGAGGAAAGGAAAGCAAAAGCGACTCCCTCAGTAGCGGCGAGCGAAGCGGGAGCAGCCTAAACCGATATGGTGTGATAGCCCGGTGGCGTTGCCGTATCGGTGTCGTGGGACCTTCTAGCCGGTTCACCGGAGCCGGCAAAGAGTTACAAATCCTGGAGATAGTTGAAGCTGTCTGGAAAGCAGCGCCATAGGGGGTAACAGCCCCGTAGACGAAATCTCTCAGGACTCTTTGAAGTGTTCCCAAGTAGCACGGGACCCGTGAAATCCCGTGTGAATCTGCGAGGACCACCTCGTAAGGCTAAGTACTTCCTGACGACCGATAGCGGACTAGTACCGTGAGGGAAAGGTGAAAAGTACCCCGGTGAGGGGAGTGAAATAGTACCTGAAACCGTTGACTTACAAGCAGTGGGAGGCTTCCATTTATGGGGGCTGACCGCCTGCCTTTTGAAGAATGAGCCTACGAGTTATCGATACGTGGCAAGGTTAAGCCGTGAGGTGTAGCCGCAGCGAAAGCGAGTCTGAATAGGGCGTCTAGTCGCGTGTCATAGACCCGAAGCCGAGTGATCTATCCATGGGCAGGGTGAAGCGAGGGTAAGACCTCGTGGAGGCCCGAACCCACCTAGGTTGAAAACTGGGGGGATGACCTGTGGATAGGGGTGAAAGGCCAAGCAAACTCGGCGATAGCTGGTTCTCCCCGAAATAGCTTTAGGGCTAGCGTTGCATGTTCCACATTGGGGGTAGAGCACTGATTGGGTAAGGGGGCCAACAAGCTTACTGACCCCAGTCAAACTCCGAATCTCAATGTGCCAAGTGCAGCAGTCAGACCTTGGGGGATAAGCCTCATGGTCGAAAGGGAAACAGCCCAGACCGCCAGCTAAGGTTCCAAAGTCAGTACTAAGTGGGGAACGATGTGGAGTCGCCCAAACAGCCAGGAGGTTGGCTTAGAAGCAGCCACCCTTTAAAGAGTGCGTAACAGCTCACTGGTCGAGTGATTCCGCGCGGATGATGTAACGGAGCTCAAGTACTGCACCGAAGCTGCGGGATTCTGCCGTAACCCAGGCACACTTGTGTGTCCAGGGGGCAGGATCGGTAGGGGAGCGTCGAATGGCCAGCGAAGCGGCGGCGGAAGCCAGTCGTGGAGGCCATTCGAGTGAGAATGTAGGCATGAGTAGCGAATGAAGAGTGAGAATCTCTTCCGCCGGATGTCCAAGGGTTCCTGGGGAAGGCTCGTCCGCCCAGGGTTAGTCGGGACCTAAGGTGAGGCCGAGAGGCGTAATCGATGGATAACGGGTTGATATTCCCGTACCGCCATATGCACGTCCAGACCGAAGCCAACTTGCTAAGGAAAGCCCTTCGGGGCCTACCGACCCAGTTGGTGCTAGGTGAGCGATGGAGTGACGCAGGAGGGTAAGTGGACCCGGGCGATGGTTGACCCGGGGCAAGTACGTAGGGCGAGGCCCAGGTAAATCCGGTCCTCATAAAGCCTGAGATACGATACCGAGCCGAACGAGGCGAAGCCACCGATCCCATGCTGCCTAGAAAAGCTTCTAGCGAGTTCATATGGCGCCCGTACCCCAAACCAACACAGGTGGACAGGTAGAGAATACTAAGGCGAGCGAGATAACTTTGGTTAAGGAATTCGGCAAAATAGATCCGTAACTTCGGGAGAAGGATCGCCCCGGTAAGGTGAAGGCCCTCGCGGCCGGAGCCTGATGGGGTTGCAGAAACCAGGCCCTAACGACTGTTTACTAAAAACACAGGAGCGTGCTAAGTCGCAAGACGCTGTATACGCTCTGACGCCTGCCCGGTGCTGGAAGGTTAAGGGGATCGGTTAGCTTCGGCGAAGCTGTGAACCTAAGCCCCAGTAAACGGCGGCCGTAACTATAACGGTCCTAAGGTAGCGAAATTCCTTGTCGGGTAAGACAAGGACACCTCTTCGGAGGTGTTGAACTTGCCCTGTATGGAGGCGACTCCATACGCACACCCGCTCATAACGGCGAAGCCCTAGTCGCGACTGCGACGGGTAATGCCGTGGGAAGTCCTCTGCCCAGTGATGGGTATGACCCCGTAACGACTGAGCCCTTCGGGGCGAGGCGTCGGTGCTGTCACACCCGCAACTTAGGTTGTAGGTATGGCAAATCTATCGCCGACGCAACACGCGGGCTCTCGCACAGCAATCGACTTTCCTTCGTACCTCTCCGGGTACTTCGATGGTGAAGGCTGCTTTTCGGTCTCCATCTCTCCTCGAGCGAAGCTCAAGGTGGGATGGGAAGTCCGTCCAAGCGTGTCTGTAAGCCAGAACGAGGACCGGAGCCAGGTGCTTCACATGGTTGAGGCATACTTCGGATGCGGAGCAATCCGCTCTGATCCAGGTGACAAGACAGTGAAGTGGGAAGTGCGCAGTCTGAGGCCAATCCTCGGTCGTGTGATACCACACTTCAGAGAATGGCCGCTGCTATCGGCAAAACAGGCCGACTTCGAGTCCTTCGCATGCGTATGCGAGCGGATGGAACGGAGAGCGCATCTAACAACGAACGGACTATTGAGATTGTGAGGGTCGCGGCAGCGATGAACCCAAGCGGTAAGCGACGGTTCGAGCCTGCCGAGATCATCACAACGCTGTCGAGATGAAGGCATAGTCTGTGCCCCCGGTAACAGGGGATGAACATGAAGTTCCGACCTGCACGAATGGCGTAACGATTTGGGCACTGTCTCAACCAAAGACTCGGCGAAATTGCAATGTGAGTAAAGATGCTCACTACCCGCGACAGGACGGAAAGACCCCGGGACCTTTACTGCAGGTTGACATTGGGGTTTGTTATGTGATGTGTAGGATAGGTGGGAGGCTTTGAAGCGGCGGCGCTAGCTGTCGTGGAGCCAACCTTGAAATACCACCCCTCTCATAATGGGCCTCTAACCTAGATCCGTTATCCGGATCAGGAACAGTGTCTGCCGGGCAGTTTCACTGGGGTGGTGGCCTCCTAAAGAGTAACGGAGGCGCCCAAAGGTTCCCTCAGCCTGGTCGGCAATCAGGCGGCGAGTGCAAGCGCACAAGGGAGCTTGACTGCGACACCTACAAGTGAAGCAGGTACGAAAGTAGGGGCTAGTGAACCCTCGGCTGCATGTGGATGCGCCGAGGTCAACGGATAAAAGGTACCCCGGGGATAACAGGCTCATACCGCCCAAGAGTCCATATCGACGGCGGTGTTTGGCACCTCGATGTCGGCTCGTCTCATCCTGGGGCTGAAGCAGGTCCCAAGGGTCGGGCTGTTCGCCCGTTAAAGAGGCACGCGAGCTGGGTTTAGAACGTCGTGAGACAGTTCGGTCCCTATCCGTCGCGGGCGCAGGAGATTTGAGGAGAGTTGTCCCTAGTACGAGAGGACCGGGATGAACGTACCTCTGGTGTGCCAGTTGTTCTGCCAAGAGCACGGCTGGTTTGCTACGTACGGAACGGATAAGCGCTGAAGGCATCTAAGCGCGAAGCCGCCTCCAAGATGAGATCTCCCACCGGATTAACCGGGTAAGGCCCCTGGTTAGAACACCAGGTTGATAGGCCGGAAGTAGAAGTGCAGTGATGCATGTAGCTGACCGGTACTAATAGGCCGAGGGCTTGAATTTGAATACAACGACGATTGTGCTCGCTATGGAGTGCTCAGAGAGCGCTCAAGATGTTTCGGTGGCCATGGCGACAGTGTCCCACCCGTTCCCATTCCGAACACGGAAGTTAAACCTGTCAGCGCCGATGGTACTTGGGCCGAAGGGCCCCGGGAGAGTAGGACGCCGCCGACGTAAACTAGAGTGAAGCCGCCCGCCATGGGCGGCTTCACTTGTTATGTCTGCCCTGGAGATCGATGTGAGCTCACGCGACCGAAACCCGAAGCGACCAGACCGCCGCAAGAACGCCGGCGGCACTAGCCGCGGCAGAGCCGCCGGTGGTGGCCAGTCCAGCAGTGGTCGCGGTAAAGCAACCGGTAGCGATAAGTCCGGCAGTGGCCGGGGCAAGGCTGCCGGCAGCGATAAGACCGGCAGTAGCCGTGGCCAAGCCGGAACTGGCGGCAAGTCCAGCAGTAGCAGTAGAGGCGGCAGCAGCCGCGGCAAAGCCAGCAGCGGAGGTAGATCAGGCGGTAGTAGCAAGGATTCCGCAAGCCGTGGCCGGGACCGCGACCGGGGGGAGCGAGGCTCCGGCAACCGTCAGAAGAGCGTCGGCGAGTCCCCGGAAGCCAAGAAGCTGCCTGCGGCCGCATCCGGCCTGCCGCGACACGTCGTCGAGGCGCTGATCCGGGTGACGCCACCGGCCCGTCAGAATGCCGCTTTGATTGCACTGGCTGGGGCAGCGGAAGCGTTCAGCGAGGGTCACTACCACGATGCGGCACGCAAAGCAGACGATGCCAAAGACCTCTCCTCACGTGATGCCACGATTCGAGAGATCCTCGGCCTGGCCTCGTATCGTATCGGCGACTGGCACACAGCTCTTCGGGAGCTGCGCACCTACCGGAGGCTCAGCGGCGAGACCACGCACATGCCCGTCGAGATGGATGTGTTGCGAGCGATGGGCCGCGTCGAAGATGTGAAGGCAGTGTGGGACGACTTTGCCAAGCGGGGTGGCTCGCCGAGCGTCGGCAAAGAGGCGCGTGTGGTGTACGCCTCTCACCTCATCGATCAAGAGGATCTGGAAGGCGCGGCTCAGGTGATCGGTCGGCCCAAGGTCATCGACGAGCCCTGGCCAGAGGATTTGCGTATCTGGTATGTCGCGGCCAGGGTCGCTGCACTTCAGGGTGACAAGCAACAGGCCAAGCGGCTTGCTGATGCGATCGTTCTCGACGATCCATCGTTCCCGGGCCTGGACGAGCTCGACCGGTTGGTCGAAGGCATCTGATTTCTGTCGGGTCCGTGCGATACGTTCTACTCATCCCGGCGCTTCCCCTGAAAGGAACGTGCAATGGAGATGAATCTCGTGGTGGTCGCCGGCAAGCTGGCTGCGCCATCTGAACTGCGGGAGTTCGAGTCCGGGTCGCGGTTGCTGCGGTCGCTCGTCACCGTTCGCAGCGATTCGCCGCGTCGGCGGGTCGATGTACTACCGGTCACGCTGTGGGATCCGCCGCTCGATCACGAAGTCATCGACGCGGCGGTTGGCGAGCTCGTATGGGTCGTTGGTTCCGTGCAGCGACGCTTCTGGAGTGGTGCGGAGGGGCGGCGGAGTCGACTCGAATTGGTCGCCCACCACATGCAGCTTCGACCGACCATGGGGGCCGAAGCAACGACGAGCGGCGACGTCGCCGCCGGGCCGGAACCTGGCTGAGCGCGCGTCGAGTAGGGTGCCTCGGATGCGACGAATCTCTATTGCCTCAGCCTCGAGGCTCGCTGCGGACGCGGGTGCCGCGGTGGCCGATATCGGTGGCAACGCAGTAGACGCCGCCATCGGTGCCGCCATCTGCTCGATGGTCACGGAACCGGGAATCATCGCCCCCGGGGCAGGCGGATTCGTAACGGTATGGCCGGATGGCCACGATCCGGTTGTCATTGACTGCTACGCAGAGATGCCGGGCCGTGGGCTCCCACAGGAGCGTTTTGGACGGGGAGGCAGAGAGGTCATCCTTACCTACGGGGGTAGGACGACAACCATCGTTGGCTACGGCTCCGTGGCGACACCAGGTGCCTTCGCCGGTCTCCGGCTTGCATGGGAACGCTACGGCGAGGCGCCCTGGGGCGAGCTGTTCGGTCCTGCCATTGCGGCAGTCGGCGCCGGTTTCCCACTCTCGAACGCAGCGGCGGAGTATCTGGGTCACTCACATGATCTGGTATTCGGCTGGGATCCACCGAGCTATCAGGTGGTCCACCACGACAACGGCCGGCACCTGTCGGCAGGCGATACCATCCACATCCCTCATCTCGTGGACACGCTCCGACTGCTTGCCGACGAAGGTGTGGATCCCCTCTACAAAGGTGAGCTCGGTCGGCGCATCGTTGCCGCCTCAGACGAGCATGAGGGGATCCTCACTCGGAGGGACCTCGCCGAGTATCGAGCAATCGTGCGACAGCCGATCATGGTCCAGGTCGACGACTGGTCCATCGCAACGAACGCGGCTCCCGCAGTTGGTGGAGCCGCGATGGCCTCAATGCTGCTGCTCATGGGCATCAACGGTTTCGATGAGTGGGACGGGCAGAACGTCGCTCGCCTGGTTGCGGTCCAGGAGGCCGTACAAGAATTCCGGCGCAGCACCCTTGATGATCTCGACGACCGCGAGCCCGAGATCAACCGTCTGTTGGAGCTGGCGGCGATGGGTGACATGAAGGAGATGCTGAAATCTCCATCGACGACTCACACCTCGTCGGTCGACTCCGAGGGTCTAGGGTGCTCGATCACTGTCTCAGCCGGCTACGGCTCCGGCGCCATGGTGCCGGGCACCGGAATGTGGCTCAACAACTCACTGGGGGAGATCGAACTGCACAGCGGTGGGTTCCATGCCCTGGAGCCTGGCGTCAGGCTGGTGTCGAATATGGCGCCCACCGTTGCTCGTTCGCGACACGGGTCTGTCCTCGCCATCGGTTCACCCGGTGCCTCGCGGATCACTACCGCGATCAGCAGCGTTCTGGTGAACTTCATTCACCTGGGCATGTCCCTCAGCGATGCCGTTGAACATCCGCGATTGCACGCGGAAGTCTTCAACGATGTCCCTACGGTCTCGCATGAACCTGGTATCGACGTGTCACAGGTCACGGGTTTCGATCTGCGACGCTTCCCGGACATTTCAATGTACTTCGGTGGTGTCCAGGCAGCTCTGTGGGACCCGATGGCAGGCTTCTTCGAGATGGCCGACCCGCGCCGCGACGGCGCGGTGGCGCATGGAGGATGATGGGCGATGATTGATGACCCTGCTGATCTGATCAGGATTGTTGCCGATCCGCTACGGCTGAGCATCCTCGGGCGTGCGGCCGAGGGTCGTGTATCCCTGGAGGAGATCGGCGACGTATTCGATGTCCCGAAGAAGAAGGTAGTGGAGGCGATCGGGAAGCTGCGTGCGAGCGGTCTGATCGACGCGCAACTGCGGCTGGTACCCGAGGTACTCCGCGACGTCGCCGCTGCTCTGCCGACCGCCGCTGCAGCATCAGCGGTGATAACCGAAGGCCCCTGGGACGACGAGGAGCGAGAGGTGCTCCGTCGCTTCTTCAGCGGGACTCGTCTTGTTGAGATACCGACCAATCGCTCCAAGCGTCAGCTCGTCCTCGAGCGTCTCGCCCAGGAATTCGAGCCGGGGCTTCGTTACGAGGAGAGCTCAGTGAGCTTCACCCTTCAGCTGTTTCACCCCGACTACACCGCACTGCGTCGGTATCTGGTGGATGAGGGTTTCTTGACGCGAGCCGAAGGCGTCTACTGGCGCACCGGTGGCAGGTTTCCGGCAGCAGCAGACACGCCGTGACAACTCTGCCTCTCGCAGCGGGATCCGCGGAGCTGCGGCTGTGGCGCCTTACCGATCTGGACGCACTTGTTCGAAAAGCCAACAACCGCGCCGTGTGGCGCAACCTGACAGAGGCGTTCCCGCATCCCTACACGAGGGGTGACGGCGAGCAATGGATCAAGCAATGCCTGGAGCAGCGACCGCCGCGCAACCTGGTCATCAGCATTGCAGACGAGCTCGCCGGGGCTTGCGGGATCGCCCTTGGCGAGGGCACTGTGCAGCAAACCGCGGCGATCGGATACTGGCTGGGTCATGAGCACTGGGGGAAAGGGGTGGCAAGTGCTGCGCTGGGGCCATTCCTCAGCTGCGTATGGGACACCTTCCCGGTCACCAGGCTGCAAGCATCAGTCTTTGCCTGGAACCCGGCCAGCGCTCGAGTGCTCGAGAAGAATGGATTCACGCTGGAGGGGACCCTGCGCAACGCCGTCCACAAGGACGGCGAAATCACCGACGAGCTCGTCTACGGGCTGCTGAGAGAGGATGCCGGTTGACCGTGTCGGATGGCGTACGCGACTACAGCTTCGTCCTCAGCCGCAAATGGATCTACGGCCACATAGTCGCGCTCATCGCGATCGTGGTCTTCGTCAATATGGGTCTGTGGCAGATACGACGACTCCACGAGAAACAAGCCTTCAACGCGATTCTGACAAGCCGTACCACTGTCAATCCTCAACCGCTTGACGACGTTCTGCTCGAGTTCGGGCAAGATCAGGATCTCCTCGAGCTTCGTCGTGTTGTGGTCACCGGCGAGTACCGCCAGGACGAAGAGATCATTCTCCGGTCTCAATCCTTCAACGGAGTGTCCGGGCACCATGTGCTCACCCCGCTCGATCTGGGCGATGGACGCGTCATCATCATCGACAGAGGCTGGGTGCCAATAGATCTCGACGAACCCGGTAGCCAGGAGTATGCCCCTCCTTCCGGGCCTGTTGAGATCGAAGGTTTCCTACGGAAGACCGAGGTGAGAGGATCGTTTGGCCCGGTCGATCCGCCGCAGGGTACGCTCGCACAGATCGCCAGGGTCGATATCGTGCGACTTGGCCAGCAGGTCGATGGTGAGTTGGTGCCTGTATATGTCCAACTTGCCGGTCAGGAGCCTGAGCAGGATGGCAATCTCCCTGCGCTTGTTCCCCTGCCACAACCGTCGGAAGGTCCCCATCGCGGCTATGCCGTTCAGTGGTTCCTGTTCACGGCCGTCGTTCTGGTCGGTTATCCGATCCTGCTGAGGAAGACGGCAGAGACAGGGGCAGCCGGCTGAGTCGTTAGTGTGCTAATGACATGACACATCTGTCACGATTCGAATTGCGACGAAGGTGGTATTCATGAAGGCAGTTCGATTGAACGATGAGCGACAAACAGAGCTGATCGTGAGGGATGATCCCGTTGCGCGACCCGGCGAGGTACTTATTCGCTCCCACTACTGCGGCATATGCGGCACAGATCTACATGCGGCGGAGATCGCCGTCTTTCAGACCGGTGTCATCATCGGCCATGAGTTCTCAGGCGAGATCGTGGCGCTCGGAGACGGGGTCACCGGCTGGTCCGTCGGTGAGCGGATCGTGGTGAACCCGAACGGGATGATCTGTGGGGAATGCAAGTACTGCAGGTCGGGCCGGTACAACCTCTGTTCGGTAGCGACGGTGCAGAACCCGGCCGGTGTCGCCAGAGACGGTGGCATGGCCGAGCTCGTTGCGCTCGCGGCCCCGTACCTGCATGCGATTCCTGACGGTCTCGACACAAAGACAGCAGCCTGGACCGAGCCGTTGGCGGTGGCAGTCCGAGCCGTGCGTACTTCGCCGATCCGTGTTGGCGATTCGGTTGCGGTGATCGGCGGCGGGCCCGTCGGCCAGCTTGTGCTGCAGGTGGTGCGCAGAGCCGGAGCCGGTCAGGTCACGGTGGTCGAGCCTTCGCCATTCCGCCGGGAGCTGGCGCTCAAGGTCGGGGCGGATGAGGCCATCACCCCTGGCGAGCTGAGCCGACGGGTCAATGAGGGGGAGTGGGAGGAAGTAGATCTGGTGATGGAGTGCTCGGGTCACCCGACGGCGGTACAGACTGCGGTAGACATGGCCGCCGCCGGCGGGACCATCCGACTCATCGGGATGGCACCGTCGGCCCCTTCATTCGACAGTCAGGCGCTCCTGTTCAAGGAGCTCAGCATTCTCGGCGGCTTCATCTACGTCGAGGAATTCCCGATCGCTCTCGACCTGCTGGCCAAGGGCGCCATCGACACCGAAACGCTGACCACGATGGTCACAGGGATAAACAACTTCGATGCCGCGTTTGCGGCACTGAAGAACCCGGAGTCGACGATGAAGGTACTGATCGCAACCGGCGTGGATGCTTGAACAGGACCATGACCGGCCGGGGCGTTGCCGTCGCGGCTACTTCTGGGTTTCCTTCCACGCTTTCTTCCGGACTTTGAGCTCGGCGAGATCGTCGAGGGAGGCAACATCGGCTATGGACGGCCAGGTCGGCGTGAGCTCTTGCCAACCATCTGGGCGCACCCCGAAGCGCTCACCGAGGACACCGATGTAGATGCGCGCCTTGTACTCGCCGAACCCGGGTATTGCGAGGAGGCGTGCGAGGAGCTCATCGCCATCGGCGACGCCTTCCCAGAGGGCGGGCACCGATCCGCCGTAGTTGTCGGCGAGGTGTTCGCAGACGCCGTGAACCCGCCTGGCCATCGATGCCGGGAACCGGTGTAGTGCGGGCTTCTCTTTGAATACGGCCTCGAGCTTGTCCGGGTCCATGGCGGCAATGTCGGTCGCATCGAGGTCCCTGCCAAGACGCTCTCGAAGGACGAATGGGCTGTGGAACGCCTTTTCCGTGGGGATCTGCTGGTGCAGGACGAGGCCGATCAAGAGTGCCAGCGGCTCCCGGGCGATGTACTGGTTGGCTTCTGCCTCGTTTGTCAGGAAAAGGTCTTCCGGATACTCCATCGTCCCCATCCACCTTTCTGCTGTCTCTATGCTGGTCCGGCCAGGCTTCCGAGGAGCGTACATGACCGAGAAGATCTACTCGACACAGGCATATGAGAAGTCGATGGCGGCGCAAGTCGTGCGCACCGACGCCGAAGACAACCGCGTTCTGCTCGACAGGACGGTGTTCTATCCCGGCGGAGGTGGCCAGCCACATGATCTCGGCGAGCTCTGGATAGGTGAGGATCGTCTCCAGGTCGTCCGGGTGACTGCAGATCGAGACGGGGTCTGGCACTGGTTGGAGGGAGGTTTGCCCGCCACGGGCACGACGGTGCGCGGTGAGCTCGATTGGGAACGCCGCTACAAGATGATGCGCACTCACACCGCCATGCATGCAATGTGCGGCGTCATCTGGCGTCGGTACGGAGTGCCGGTGACGGGCGGCAACATGGATGCGGGGGAGGGCAGGCTCGATTTCGAGCTTCATGATTGGAATCCTGATCACAGGCCGGAGATCGAGGCCGACCTCAACGCCGAGTTGGCTTCCAGGCTGCCGGTTGAGGTTTCGTTCCTACCCAGGGAAGAGGCCGATCAGGACCCGAGCCTTATCCGCACCAAGGTCAGCCTTCTTCCGCCGTCGCTGCGTGAGGTGAGAGTGATCGACATCGTGGGGCTCGACCGCCAGGCAGACGGAGGAACCCACGTGGATTCGACCGGCGAGGTCGGGTCTATCGCCTTGGGGACGGTGAAATCCAAGGGGCGTGGTTTCCGCCGCTTCCGGTTCACTCTCAGCAGCTAGCCGGCGAGCAAATCCCGGGCTGATTGGCGGCGATTAGATTGGGGGCGTAGTCGCAGAGGAAGGCCACGAAAGTATGGGCCAGGTATCTTCTACGGGACCGGCGTTGGCGGTCGATTCGATTTCGTACAGCTACTCCGACACCCTCGCTGTCGACAGCATCTCCTTCGAGGTGGCACCGGGAGAGATCTTTGGCCTCCTCGGCCCCAACGGGGCGGGTAAGTCGACAACGGTCAAGATGCTCACGGGACAGCTGTCGCCGTCCGCCGGTTCGATACACGTGTTGGGGATGGACGCTCGTTCGCAGCTCGCAGATATCCAGGCCCGGATCGGTGTCTGTTTCGAGGAGAAGAACCTCTACACCGCAATGACGGCAACCGAGAATCTGAAGTTCTTCGCATCGCTGTTCGGGATCAAGCTCCATGACGCCAGGAGCCTGCTCGACCGGGTCGATCTGGCGGCGCGCGCCGATGACCGTGTTGCGGACTACTCCAAGGGGATGCGGCAGCGGTTGATGATGGCGAGGGCGCTGCTGAATACGCCCGACATCCTGTTCCTCGATGAACCGACCGACGGTCTCGATCCTGTTTCAGCGCGAACCATTCAGGGGCTGATCAAGGAAGAATCGGCTCGCGGCGCAGCAGTTGTTCTCACTACCCACGACATGTACGAGGCGGATTCGTTGGCCGATAGGGTCGCGTTCATCAATCAGGGATCAATCCTGGCGATGGACGCCCCTGAGGCGCTGAAGCTGCAGCACGGGCAGCGGTCGGTGCGAATCCGGGCGCGAGGGAAGGACGGCGACGTAGAGGAGATCGTTATCCCGCTGGAAGGTGAAGACGCGGCCGACCAGGTGCAGCGTGCGGTTGCCGAGCTCGATCTACTTACCATCCACACGGAAGAGGCGACGCTCGAGGACGTCTTTGTGGCCTATGCGGGCAGAGGCCTCGACGCATGAACTTCGGCGTCATTTCCGCGATCTTCCGCAAGGATCTGATCGTATTCTCCCGGGACCGGTTCTACGTGTTCATCACCATCATCGGCCTTGTCGCGTTCGTAGCCATGTACTGGCTGCTCCCCGACAGCGTTGACGAGACAATCCACCTGGGTGTGGTCCAGACCGGCATGGACACGCTTTTTGACGGGCTCGGCGCCGGAGATCAGGGTCTGGAGATCGTCGAGTTCGATACGGTCGATCAACTGCGTGGCGCCGTAGAGGACGGCACCGATGGGATTGTCGCCGGCATGGCGTTTCCGGAGGACTTCCTGGACCCGGGGACGAAACCGACCGTGGACCTGTTTGTCACCGCCGCACTTCCTGCGGAGTACGAGAAGGCGATGGAGGGACTCGCCTCCCAGCTGGGGTTTCTCGTGTCTGGTACCGAGCCACCCATCGATCTCGCAACGCACACGGTCGTGCTCGGCATCGACCGCGTCGGGAACCAGGTTTCGCTCCAGGAGCAGATGCGCCCACTGCTCGCCTTCTTTGTGCTCATGGTCGAGACTATGGCTCTTGCCTCGCTCATATCGACCGAGGTGCAGCTGCGGACCGTCACCGCAGTGTTGGTGACGCCCGCCAGGACGCGGGACTTCATTGCGGCGAAGGCGCTGATGGGAACAATCCTCGCGCTGACCGAGGTGCTGATCTTGATGACTCTCATTCGCGGCTTTGTTGGCGATGTGCCTGTGCTGCTGCTCGCTCTCGTCCTCGGCGCTCTGATGGTCACAGGCGTTGGCCTGCTGGCCGGTTCGTCCGGCCGGGATTTCATCGGAGTGATGCTGATGGCCCTCGCCATAATGATCCCCCTGATGATTCCGGCGTTTGGCGCACTCTTCCCGGGCACCGCGGCGACATGGATCAAGGTGCTGCCTACCTACGGACTTGTCCAGGCCATTGTCGGGGTCACCACGCGTGCCGCGTCGTGGTCGGATCTCAGCGGTGATCTAGCGATGCTCGCCGCGTGGTGTCTCGTGCTGCTGGGTCTCGGAACCGTAGTGTTGCGGAGAAGGGTGGCGACGCTATGAACCTGAAACGTGCATGGCGAATCGCCGCCCGTGACCTCCGGATGGGGCCCCGGTCGCCGATCTTTCTGTATGCGGTCTTCCTGCCCATCGTGATGAGCTTCCTGATCTCTGCTGTATTCGGCGGTCTCCTCGATCCGGAGCCGACGCTCGGGATTACCGATCTGGGCAGCTCACAGCTGACCGTCGCGGCTCGAGGGCTTGAGGGTATCGCCGTCTCGTTGGTCGACGATGCCGCCGAGCTCATGGGCAAAGTGAAGAATCACGATCTCGATGCCGGCCTCGTGATTTCGGATTCCTTCGACGCGGTGCTTCGGTCGGGTGGTAGCCCCGATCTCGACTTCTACATTTCCGGTGAGAGCCTGGCGTCGAATCGAATCATCCTCGCGGTCACAACAAGCGAGTTGATCACAGAGGTGGCACAGGCGGAACCACCCATTGACGTTTCTGTGGTGGCTATTGGCGACGAGAGCTACGTCCCGATCGGCGACCGCCTGTTGCCGATCGTCGTGTTCTATGCGGTAGTGATCGCTGCGTTGTTTCTGCCTGCGTCTTCGATCCTGGATGAGCGCGAGAAGCACACGCTGGATGCAGTACTGGTAACCCCGACCAATATCTACGAGGTCCTGCTGGGAAAGGGCATTCTCGGCGTCTTCATGGGCTTGGTGATGGGCGTCGTCAGCCTTCTCTTCAACCAGTCGATGGGGGAGCGACCGTTTGCGGTCATGCTCTTCCTCCTGGTGGGGTCGATCATGATGGCCGAGATGGGGCTGATACTCGGCTCCCTGGTCAAGGACGCCAATTCCCTCTACACGGCCATCAAGGGTGCGGGGATCTTCATCGCCCTGCCGGTCATATTCATCATCTGGCCGACATTGCCGCAGTGGATACCCAAGCTCGCTCCGACGTACTACTTCCTCCAGCCCGTCTACGACATCGCTATCAACGGTGCGACGGTTACCGACTTCTGGCTGGAGCTGGGGGTTGCCGTCGCCATCTGCCTGGTGCTGCTTCCGATCCTGGCAGCGGTGGGACGCCGCTCGGAGACTCGTCTCGCCTGGGCGGGTTAGCGGTAAGCTATCGTCACTGTGACGCAATCAACCAAGAACGGCCGTTGTGAATGGTGCGGAGTGGAGTACCCGATTTCGGCAGGGCCGGGTCGGCCGCCGCGGTATTGTCGGCGATCACACCGACAGCGTGCCTACGAGGCGCGGCGTCTCGCCGTCGAGCGCGGGATCCGACCCGACGAGGTGCTGCTGGCACGTCATACCTGGGAAGCGTTACGCGATGCCTTGTACCGACTCGAGGCCGCCTCAGAGGACGTTGCGATGGATCTGATGGCCGGGAGACCGACCAAAGCGGAGTATGTCGAAGCTCTGGCTCATTTGACCGCTGCCGTGCGGGATCTGCAGGAGATAGCGGTGGAGCCGATCGCACTGTCCGATTGAGGGGTTTGACGAGGATTGGCGCAGCCTTGGGTAGCACGCGCTTATCGCTCGCTCGGATCACGACATGTCGCCGGTTCCAGCTCGTCGTTTGCGGGTAGCCTCGTGGAGCAACTTGAGGTGTGTGAAGAGTGGATGACCGTGATGGTGCCAACTCCGTTGACCTTCGGTACCCGTTCGCCGGGCTGTGGTTGACGCGGAACAGTCCCGCTCGCCGGGTCCCCAGCCATGGGACGCACCTCATGGGCACGACGTACGCGATCGATTTCATCGGGGTTGACGAACGTGGGCGGTCGGCACCCTGGTCCTGGCGGACGGCCCTTTCAACTGAGAGCCCTGAGCGGTTCGTCGGATTCGGCCGCCCGATTCTCGCCCCTTGTGCTGGAAGGGTCGTTGCCGCTCACGACGGCGAGGTTGACCACCAGGCCCGGCGGTCGCAGCTCGCCCTCCTGCCATATGCGCTCACTCAGGCGCGGCGGGTGAGACAGGGCGCCCCGGCCATCGCCGGCAACCATGTCGTCTTGGCTCTGAGCGATCGTGGTCCCTTCGTCCTGCTCGCCCACCTGCGGTGCGGCTCGATCCAGGTTGCTGTCGGCGATCACGTCAGAGAAGGTGACCCACTCGGCGAGTGCGGGAACTCGGGCAACAGCACCCAACCCCACGTCCACGTCCAGATCACAGACTCCACGGATTGGCAACGAGCACGAGGCGTGCCGGTGCGCCTCCGGCGCTTCGGGGGCGAAGACCCGTATCTGCCCAAGGAGTCCGAGGTCGTCGACGTCCCGCCGTGGCCCGGGCGCCGGGGCCGAGCATGAAAGGCATGCGGAAGCATCGGACCCATGCCTATTCGACGAGGTTTGACTTTGCAATGATGTCCCGAGCGAACTGCTCCATGGTCGGCCAGTCCGGGGATAGTTGAAATCCGGCGGACAGGTCCAGCTCATTGCGGCCGAAGCTGACCTTCAGAACGGGGCGGCCCGCGGCCCATCTCCCCGCATGGGACCTTCCGAGTTGGGCACCCGTGATTTCATCCCAATGTATCGAGAGCGGGGCACTGGTCAGGAGCTTGCGGAAATGTATCCCCGATTCGTCCATCCAGAGTTCACCGTTGGCGCGCGCAAAGAACCCCTTCTCCCTGTACCGTTTCCACCAGTTCCCAGCAACTTCAGTGCCGTAGTAGTTGCCCTTGGTCATGAGGAGACAATAGTTGACCCGCAACCCATCCCTCCAGATGTGGTGCACGACCACGAAGGATCACGGGTGGGCGAGTACCTCAAACGCGGACCCAATCTGCGTAGCCGGGGAGGATTTCATCGGCTTCGGGAGGTCGCATCCTCAGGTCGATGGCCGTCCACACCGTCTTGGAGAAGGGGTAGAAGAAGATGGGGAACAATACGGCAACACTGATGATCATCACCGTCAGCGGTAGGAGGGGGAGCTCCGGGAAGGTCAGCACGAGCCCCGCCACGCCGGCGCACAAGATGGCGATGAGGCTCATGACGGTGTTGATGCCGAGCGCTCCTGCGCTGTGACCCTCGATGCGCTCGAATTTGAGATTGCACCGGGGGCACCGCTCCGCCATGGTGAACCAGTGATGGAACAACCGACCCTGGCCACACACAGGGCATCTCCTGGTGAAGCCGCGCCAGAGAAGTCGACCGATGACCAATCGGTTCCTACCTGACGAACTTGCCGAGTTGGAACCGTTCGGCTTCCATCAGCTCGAGCTCGCGCGCCCCTGAGATCACGACGTCCGGGTCGGGGGCAAAGTCGAGATCCGGATTCCTGTTCTCGTATGGGACCGAGTTGAGGATGACCTTCATCGAGTTGAGCCTGGCGAGGTGCTTGTTTCCCGACCGAATAATCGTCCAGGGAGCCACCACTGTGGAGGTCCGTTTCAGCATGCGGTACTTCATATCGGTGAATTCATCCCACTTGTCCTGGGCCTGCATATCGACCTCGGACAGCTTCCACTGACGCAGGGGATCGGCAATACGACGCTCAAACCGGCGAGCCTGTTCGTCTTTCGAGACACTGAAGTACAGCTTCACCAGATTGGTCTTTTGTCGGACGAGATCCTTCTCGAAGCCGACGACACCCCGGAGGAACGTCTTGTATTCCTCCTCGGTGCAGAATCCGAGCACTGGCTCGACCATCGACCTGTTATACCAGGATCTGTCAAAGAGCACTATTTCGCCCCCGGTGGGGAAGTGGTTGACATACCTCTGGAAGTACCACTGGCTCTTCTGTTCCACCGTCGGCTTGCCAAGAGCTACCACCCGGTAGTGCTTCTCGTTCATGAACCTGGTGACACGTCGGATGGTTCCGCCCTTGCCGGCGGCGTCGCGTCCCTCGAACAGAACGATCATCCGTATGTTCTCGTGCTCGAGATGATCCTGCAGCTTGATGAGCTCGACCTGATACGGCCGCAGATCCTGCTCACGCTTGCGCTCCCGTTCGGCCTTGCTGAGGCGGGCTTCGAGTTCTTCGATCCTGGCCTGTAACTCGGCGGCGGTTGGAGAAACCTCGGCCCCTTCGGCTTCGGGAACGACATCAGTCGGTTGTTTAGAGACGCTCATTCGAGGGGCCCCCTGGCAGTGGTCGGAGTTGAAAGCATACAGCTAAGGATGGTCCTAGCAATCCGTCACAGTGACGTATTGTACCCAGGGTAACACGGTAGGGGGAAGCGGCATTCCGCGACTTACTGGTAGAACAAGTCGTCCGGATAGCCTGCCCAGCGCCCGATCCAGCTACTAAGGAGCTTGGTCATCGCACGAAGGGCTGTGCCGGCTAGGGCGAAGGACAGGAACATGTTCCATGGCTCGGCGAAACCCAGCACCATGACCACGCCGGCGCCGGAGGTAAGCAGTTGCAGCATCCATGATCGGCGCTGATCGGCGCTTTGCTTGGATTCGGCGAGCAATTCAGCTTGACGTCTTGCATAGCTCAACGTCGTGGTGACGGTCGATGGCTCCGGGATGACTCTGACGAGGTTTGACTCGTCGACGATGGGACGCTCGAGGAGCAGCCAGCGGGATGGTCCGCCCGGGCGAATCAGAAAGCCGTTGGAACGCCATCCGTCGGAATCGTTGACCCATTGCAGCATGTCCTAAGACTATCGGGTTTTCGGTGCATGGGGCCATCAATCGCTGATTCAGGCAAGCCGTTCCTGTGTTGAGCGTGCCGATAATCCACGTTATGTATAGTTCAAGTCCGTATTGAGGGTTGAGTAGTCCCCCTGGTCTGCTGTGTGCTGTCTGGAGACACGAGATGTCAGTGGCAAAGGACACGAAAAGCCAGTGAAGTGCCTGAGGCTGTGAGACTCGCTTGACCTCATGACCCACGGAGACCCCACGCCCGGCAACCTGCTGGTGTCCAACGGATCGTTGCCGACCACTCGAGTCGCTAGGCGGCTCGCATCAAAAAGCCTTCCTATCGTTGCGATCCTCTATGCCTAATCGCCACTCGGGACCCGGCTGTAATCATTGGTCTCGGTGAGGTTGCGGTCGCTGTCCATTTCGCCCTCCCACACGAAGCCTGTTTCCTGGTTCTCGAGCGTCACGTGATAGACGGTCGCCTCGGGGGCGACAATGGGGAACGTGACGATCAGAAGCCAATCGTCGGCCGTGTACTTGTAGGTCTCTGCACCAACGAGGTCATCTGGCGTAACCCGACGACCGGTCCACTCGAGATCATTGAACCCCAACTCGGCGAAGCAACCGGCGAGGTACTCACAGGTCGTGTCGCACGCTGCGAGGACCTGCCCACCCCCTTCGGCGACCTCACCGTCGGTGGCGATACGCCCCTCCCACATGAAGCCAGTGCCCGGGTTGGTGATGACCACGTCGTAGTCGGCGACACCGGATCCAGTTACCGGCCCACCGACGGTAACGAGCCAGGGCAGAGCCGAGTACTGATACTCAATCCAGTCAGCGGCGTCCTCGCTGGCAACTCGGGCCTCGTCCCACTGCATCTGAGGACCGAGCCCAACTCGGAACCGAAGCTGCACAAATTCGATCGCCCGATCACGAGCATCGACCAAGTCGGCTGGCGCCACCTGCGGCGCCGACTCACTTACCTGACACCCCGCAACCAGCAGCAACAGGGAGACCACCAGTACTAGTCGGCGAAACATCTCGCTACTCCTTTCCTACCTGATTCAAGATCGGCTCCGCGGTTCACGGTGCCCCCAAATAGCACCACCGATCTTTCACTGTTCCGTTCTCTCGTGTTCAACAGCCCATCAACCCTCTGGCTGGGCGCCTATTCCGAAAGCTGTTCGCAAGGGATAGGCGCGGGTCACGAATCGTTGATATCCCATTGAAGATTGTGAGAGGTGCGAGTGACCAATCGGCGGCATCGTATGGATGTATGACAACGAACACGGGAGAGCTGCATACGCAGCCCTGATGCGAGACGAATACCCGCCGTTTCGACTCGACCTCAGCGGCGATGAGCCCGGCACCTGGCACCCAGAGGGGCACGGAACGCGTTCAACTAGTACAGATACCGACGACCATCCAAGCATGACTCGATGAAGCCGTTGGTGGCTCCTCGGGCCCCGGACCGGGGAGCCACCAACCCTACGGAAGGCCTCAGCCATGAAAACGCTGGGCAGCAATCGGAGCGGCGTGTTAGCGGGAACCGAGGGCAACATCCACTACCAATGGTGGCACCCAGAGAGCAACCCCCGATGCATTGTCCAGATCGTCCATGGCTATGCCGAACACGGCGGCCGCTATCGTCACGTCGCCAAAGCCCTCATCACCGATGGGGCGGTCGTATACGCGGACGACCACATCGGGCATGGGCGCTCTGACGGCGAACGTGCACTCATCACCGACTTCGGGCACGTCGTCGACGACCTCCACTATCTGTCTGCGATCGCAAGGAACGAGCATCCAAATCTACCCCTCATCCTCGTTGGCCACTCAATGGGTGGCCTCCTCTCCGGACTGACCGCACAGCGCTCACCAGACGAATACAGCGGGATTGCTTTCTGCGGTTCGGTCCTCGGCAACTGGGATTGGCTTCGCAACGTGTTGCAGGCACCCGAAATCCCCGAGATTCCATTTGATTCCCTCAGCCTTTCGCGAGACCCCACGGTCGGAGCCGAATACGCCGCCGACCCGCTGGTCTACCACGGCCGTTACAAACGAGGACTTCTCGAGGCCGAAGCGAAAGCACTGGACCTCTTCCAACGCGACATCGATCGGTTGACTATGCCGCTTGTCTTCCTTCACGGTACTGAGGATCCGTTTGTTCCATATGAGCGATCTCTCCAAGCAGTCCAAGAAACGCCTTCAACAGACAAGACCATCCACATACTCGAAGGTGCCCGCCACGAGGTGCTCAATGAGGTCAATCGGGATGAGATCATTGGGATCCTCACAAACTGGGTCGACCGGATAGCCAGCCAGTACCGCACCAAGATGGACACCGAATCAGTCTTGTAGGGTCCCGTCTGAGCCTCGGTAGACCGGAGCCTCGATGAGACAGAATGGCCACAACGAGAGCAGCGGCGAGCCAACACGTGGCACCTGACCTGAGGAGACACTCATGCAAGTCAACTTCCCACCAATCGGCACGGTGCGCACCAGCGCAACCGACGCTGACATTCGATCCGAATCGAGCGGCATAGAGGGCGAGCTGGATCTTCTCCCAGAGTATGCCCCTGCCCTGGAAGGTGTAGACGGGTACTCTCATCTCTTTCTCGTCTGCTACTTCCATCGCTTGAGGCCCGACCAAAGAGGCCCCCTCCAAGTCAAGCCCCGTCGACTGACGCTAAGGGGCTTCAAACCAGAGGACCTTCCCCTACTGGGCGTCCTAGCCCTGGACTCCCCTACTCGGCCCAACCCTATCGGGCTCACATTGGTGCACCTCTTGGGGAGGGAGGGAACGACGTTGAAGGTGGCAGGACTAGATGTCTTCGATGGAACCCCCATCCTCGACATCAAGGGGTATCAGTCGGACTACATCGCAGCGGAGTTTTCGATGCCCGACTGGTACACGCGCCTGATGGATGACACCGGGCACATCTAGAGGAAAGGAGTCAGCATGTTCAGGGTGATCGTCCTGTAGTTCTTGTGTCTTGCTCTGGCCGCTAGCGGCTGCGCTTCAAGCGACCCCGTCTTCTCGACACCGGCGTTGGACCTTCCAGAAGATATCGGCAGCCCCGGTAAGCGTTGACAACGCCAGGCTATTGAAATTGCAGATAGCGAACACGGGGACCGGTGTGAGAGAGCGAGAACGACGGCCTACCTGGTCGAGCTGAATGACTCGGGTATTGCATCACACACGCTCCCGGTTCTGTTCAATCGTCTGTGCCTCCGCCGGCTCACGCAGATCGTGGATCACCTCGATCTCGCCCAGCCCGCACGATCGGGGAACGACCCGTACCGGACACGGACTCCTATAGGCGAGTCTCTCGATCATCGAGGCATGCAGCGGTGGGACGACCCGCTCGGCATCACGTCGCCCGATGATGATCACCCTTGCAGAATGCCTTACCGCTTCAGCTGCGAGAGCGTCGGCCGGATCACCACCCAGAGTAACCTCGGTCACCTCGACGCCACGGTCCCGGAGGCATTGTGCTGTCGCGTGGGCACGCTCGGATCCTGCGGATCCGCAACCTGGGGCCTCCTCCGACACACGATCTGAGGGGAAGATGGGGGGGCCAAGGCCACTCGCCACCGTCCCAAAGATCACGCGCTCACCCAGTGTCTCGGCCAGAAACGCGGCTGTGTCCGCGACAGCGGAGCCTGCCTCAGATCCGGCCCACGCCACGAGTAGCGGAAGACCCGCACGCGGCGACGTGCGACGTTGCTGAGCGCTGATGACTCGTTCCCTTGCTCCGCTTCGTGTGATTGCCATGCGACATTTGTATCGCTCGGGTCTCACCGGGAGGTTCTGGTCCCATCAACTCGACGTCAACATTTGTGTGGCGTCTATTTCGGACTGCCGGGCACCTTGACCTAGCGCATTCCTGCGTATCGGTGGGAACACTGGTTGGGTTAGCCCAACCAGACTCGCTCGCCGTGGGCTCATGAAAGGGTTCTGTGCCCGTCAACTCCGCATCAACTGTGGACATGGTCGAGGCGACCATCTGCGATCCGGTCGAGGCCAGGTGGGATGCGGGTTACGACTTGCTTTCAAGCAGACGCTGCGCCACTCGGTCGAGGAGGTCACGGTGGCTGAAAGGTTTGCGGATCAAGTCATCGTCATCTAGATCGGTACTCGCCTCGGACGCATAGCCCGACATGTATAAGACAGAGAGGCTGGGAAGCTGGTTGACGAGTCTGGCGGCGAGTCCAGGACCTGACAGATCCGGCATGACGACGTCGGAAAGAAGAAGATCTGGCTTCTCCCCCACCGCGACGTATTCCAGCGCTTCGTGAGGCCCCAGGGCTTCGAGCACGCGGTAGCCGGCGCTGCGGAGTATGTCTGCAGCGAGTTCCAGAACCTCGGCATCATCCTCGGCAACCATGATCAGCTCGTCATGGACTGGTCTCTCGAGCTGCACTGGTTTGGGCGCGGGATCTGTGGGGTCGGGTTCGACGCTTGGCAGATAGATGATGAAGATGGCGCCTTCGCCCAATGCTGAGGCGACGCTGATCTCGCCACCGGCGCCGAGGACGGCCTCATAGGCAGACGCCAACCCGAGACCGGTGCCAACCCCGGGTCCTTTGGTGGTGAAGAACGGCTCGAAGATCCGATCCCGGGTGGCACGATCCATGCCAACCCCGGTATCGGCGAACACAACCTCAACAGTCTGACGCTCTGCATCTGAGCCTGCATCGTTGTTCGCCGGGGAATTGCGTGTCGTAATGCGGAGAACACCACCTTGGGGCATGGCATCTCGTGCGTTTGTAGCAAGGTTGAGGACAACAGAAGCAAGACGGGCTTCGTCAAATCTCACGAACGGTGCTGTCGCCTGCAGATCGGATTTGACTGCGATGCTTTCACCGACAACCTGCTGCAGTGTGTCACTTCGGGCTCTCAACCATGTGTTGATGTTCACCGTGCCGGCGATCTCGGAAGTCGAGCGGCCAAGTTGCATGAGCGAGGAAACCATTTCGGCTCCCTTGGTGACCGCACTCGCAATGGATTGGATCCTTTTCGCCGTATCGGCTGACAGCTCCGGCTCATTCGCGACGAACTCGAGGTGCCCCTGAATGACCACGAGTAGGTTGTTGAAATCGTGGGCGATGCTGCCGGCAAGCCTGCCAAGGGATTCCATGCGAGCTGAGTGGATGAGGCGTTCATCGAGCCGCTTGTGGTCGTCGATGTCTTGGATTGCGCCGATAACCCGGAGACCCGGCCAATCGCCCTCCTGGGCCACGATGCCGTGGACGTGTAGCCAGCGACCGCGGCCCTCGTCGCTCCTGACCCGAAGCTCGACATCGAATGGCAATCGAGTCTCGATGGCGGTACCGATGGCATCCTCGAGGCGTGGTCGATCGTCGGAATGTACGCGACCGATGTATGCGTCGTACGTCGCTTCATCGGGCTCGTCGCTAAGGCCGAAGAACCGCCGCGCCGTATCGTCTCCGTTCATCCGTCCGGTGTCGACATCCCACTCCCACGTGCCGAGTCTCGCCACATCCACAGTGACCTGAAGCCGTTCCTCGCGATCGCGCAGGGCCTGCACAGCACGGCGCGTTTCTGTGAGGTCGCGCAGGAACCAAACTTCCTCGCTGGTTCCCATATAGCCGCTGAATTCCACCACACGCTGTGCACCATCTTTGCGGGTGATGGTTAGGACTTCGGGTCTGGGGAAGCGATTTCCACGGCTCGTCTCATACACCTCTCGGGCGTGTTGCTCGAGGTCGACAAACACGGTCGCAAACCAATCATCGAGGGTTGTGAGGTCGGAGGTCTCGTATCCAATGAGCTCTTCGACAAAGCTGTTGAACCAAATCGCGTTCCCGTCGAGGTGCACCGCTGCTCCGGGGTAACCGGCCACCAGCGCCCGCAACCGTTCGGCCGCAGGGTCGCCACCATTGCGCTCTGCTGCTGAGGTATCCATAGAAGGCGACAATACCGGTTGTCTGGTGTGCTCCGGCCTGTTGTGACGCCGTCGGCGATGCAAGTCCATCAAGATCCTTCCGTCTGGTCACGCACGGAGCGTCTGTCACCGATAATCGTCTCTGGCAAGTATCAACCGAATCTCCAGGCTTAATCAACCGCGGATCAACCAACCTGACGGCCAAGACGACAGTGGATTCCCGCTACTGAGGTACGAACCGGTAGCCCGCGCCTCGGAGCGTCTCGATACGACTAGGCATTGCAGGGTCGGATTCGATCTTGCGACGCAGTCGATGAATATGCTCACTCACCGTGGCCATGGTTTGCCACTCAGAGGACGAGCCCCACACCCGGTCCAACAGCACCTCTCGAGAGAAGACCTGGCGCGGGGATGACGCCATAAACGCAAGTAGGTCGAATTCCAGAGCGGTCAGTTCGACAGTCTGACCCTCGACGACGACATCGCGGGTGCGAGGATCGATTGTGATGTCACCGAAGTCGAGCAGCTCGGAGGACACCTGCGTGTTGCTCCGCCGCAGCACAGCGTGAACCCGAGCTAGCAGCTCTCGATGCGAGAACGGTTTGACCAGATAGTCGTCGGCACCCAGTTCGAGCCCTATGACGCGGTCGGTCTCATCCCCTTTTCCGCTGACGATGATGGTGGGAATTTGTCCGCGGTCTTGAAGTCGGCGGAGAACATCAAGACCCTGCATACCGGGGAGCATCAGGTCAAGAACCACGAGATCAGGATGGTGGCCAGGGAGTATCGCCAGCAGCGACTCTCCGTCACCAACAGCGGTCACCTGCAGTCCGTCCTGTTCGAGCACGTCGCGGACAAGCCCCCTGATCTCACGATCATCGTCGACCACTACCACGTGGGGAATCTTGCTGCTTGCCATCGTCGCCTCGATCCTCGGCCGACTCCGCTCGGCCCGCCGATCATACATCGAGCAGGGAGAGCAACCAGTTCGGCCTATTCGCCCTCCGTACAGCGGTCTCGGTTGTGAAGCGGTTGATCTCCGGGCGACCTTGCGTTGAGGGCCGCAACGTATCCTGGAAAGGCAATACTCGAAGGCCGGCTCTAGTCAGATAGGAGCGCAAGGCCCATGTCCATCCCAAGAGGCGACGCAAAAACCCCACTGGTATTCGGGCCGGTGCCGTCGAGGCGGCTTGGCCGTAGCCTCGGGATCAACAACGTGCCGCCGAAGACTTGCACCTATGCCTGTGTCTACTGCCAGGTCGGCCCCTCCCCCGCCGGGGAGATAGAGCCCCGCTCCTTCTACCCCCCCATGGACGTGGCGAGCGCAGTCTCCGCTCGGGTGAGAGACCTGAGGGCCGCCGGGGACAGGATCGACTACATCACATTTGTCCCGGACGGCGAACCGACTCTGGACGCTGGGTTGGTCGAAGCGATTGCTCTCCTGCGACCTCTTGGTATCAAGATCGCGGTCATCACCAACGCGACGTTGCTGTGGCGAGAGGACATCCGGGCAACGCTGGGTCGCGCCGACTGGGTCTCGGTCAAGGTCGACGCCGCCGACAAGGCAACCTGGCGACACATCAATCACCCGTACGAAACGCTGGAGCTGGATCGGGTCCTCGAAGGAATAATCACGTTCTCGCAGGAGTACGCGGGCGATCTTACAACGGAAACCATGCTCGTCTCCGGCATCAACGATGGCCAAGTGTGTCTCGCCAGAGTGGCCGACTTCATCGGCGGCATTGACGTCGCTGCGAGTTATCTGTCCGTGCCCACCCGACCGCCGGCAGTTCGCGGGGTACGACCACCATCACTGATGAAACTAAACGGCGCCTACCAGATATTCAGGCAGCGTCTTGACAACGTCGAGCTGTTGATCGGCTACGAAGGTGATGACTTTGCCACCACGGGCGATGTAGTCCATGACCTCTTGAGTATCTGTTCAGTGCACCCGATGAGGCGCTCCGCTGTCGAGCATCTTTTGACCAAGAGCGGTAGCAGTTGGGCCACGCTGGAATTGCTGCTCGCAGAAGGCCGCCTCGTCGAACTCGGATTCGAAGGCCACAACTACTACCTCCGGCCCATCGCATCTCCGTGAACCGTCGAGCCGATTAGGTGCGGAGCGGTGCGCAATCGACACGGATCTCCGGCTTCGCCGCTTTCGGACGACCAGGCTGGCGTACGCCCTCGGAGCCGACCGTCCGCTCCGTGCCACCACCCTGCGATCAGCGACGATCGGCGAGTGTCAGACCTCTTGTTGAACTGAGGTTGATCGGGCTGGCATGCCTCGTGGAGATGGCGGATCAACGATTAGATGAAGCTGTGACGGCTACAAGAGAGAAGAGCGATATGCAACCAACTACTCTTCACGAGATACGAGAGGCACTCGGTACTATCGATCGTGACATTCTGAGGGAAATGGGCCGCCAGCTCGCTCTAAGCCACGTCACCGTCTGCGGATTTACGTCGCAACAGGGAGACTGCTCGCACATAACTGGCGGAGAGACCCGCGCCCGGATAGACAAGCTTTCCCTTGCAGAGTTGGCCGACCTCCTTGCCCCAAGCGTCTGGATCTCCATCGAGTATCACGCCCAGCTCAGGGAGTGACCTTGCGCGGGGGCAGATACAAGCAGATCATGATGAGGAAACGACTGGAGGGTCCGGTTGCGAGGATTGATAGGAGTAGGGCTTCTTCTGTTTGGGGTCGCCGCCAGTGCGTGTGGCAATTCGGTCACCGGAGGTTTCGCCGACGGGGTTTATCAGGCGTATGTACCGTCGGGCGAGCAGTCTGCGGTTGATGCCGGTACCTTCATCGGCTGAGGCCCGACCGGGCCGGGCCTCAGCAAGTCAAGCCGCGTCGACTGGCCCGGAGGGCTTCAAACTCGAGGATCTCCCCCTTCTGGCAAACACTGGATCACGCATGGTCGCGATCGTTTCTCTCGACAGACCTAGGCGCCAGCGGACACCCGTCATGTTGACATAATATTGAACGTCTCGATATGTGTAGGCCAAGGAACTCTCCGATCGTTGGAAGAGGATCGAGAAACCGCCCAAGGAGTGGAACGTGAAGGTATGGATCGACCAAGGCTGAATGCACCGGGGATGGTCTGTGTAAGGAGATCTCATCAGACGTGTTTGCGCGTCTCAGCGATGGCCTTGCCTACGTCTGTGAGCGACGCATGCTCTAAGCCGAGGCGAAGGGCAATCGAAAGGGTTCACTCCTGCGGCGCGAAGATACCCGCCGGAGCAAGCGATCTGGTCCGAGAGGCGGTCGAGGAGTATCAAGGTGAATGTGTACACATCGAGGCGTGACCGTTGTACAGAACGTCGCCACGTGGGACTTGAGGACTTCTGATGTCTCTTTCGAATCTCCAGTCGTATCTCCGTCCTGCGGATCTGTCTTCGGCACTACGCCAGGTCGGTGACGGCGGCAGCGGTGCCCGGCTTATGGCAGCTGGCACGGATTTGGTGCTGCATGGTGGCGAAGACGTCACGACGCTCATCGATCTTGACGGGTTGGGCCTTTCGTACATAGAGCAGAGGCATGACTCAATTGCCATTGGAGCAATGACGACGCTGACCGATGTACTGGAGGATCCGGTCGTGGAGCGGTATCTCGGCGGGGTCATACCCGGGATGATGCGACAGGTCGGCTCGCCGCTACTTCGCAACTTGGCGACGATCGGAGGCAACCTCATGCGGCGACACCCTTGGTCGGATATCATCCCACTGTTCCGAGCGCTAGGAGCAGAGGTAACCCTCTTTGACGGTGAACTTCTGTCGCGACGGTTGGATGATTTGTATGCGCACCCGGGTCACCTTCGAGGCTCGATCCTGACTGAAGTGGTGTTACCGCCGCCGCCCGACAACGCTGCAGCTGCCTTCCGCAAGTTCGCCAGATCTACGGTTGACGTCGCGGGCCTCAATTGCGCCGCGATGGTTCAGCTGGACGATGGGCGATGCGCCGAGGTGAGGCTGCTTGTGGGGGGAACTCCCCGAGCTGCAGAGAGAGTGTGCGCGGCCGAGGACTACCTCGTCGGAGAAGAGCTGACTGCCGCCACTATTGCAGGTGCCGCGGCCGAGGCGGCGGCGACGGTAGATACCGGAGATGACATGCGTGCCACCGCAAGCTACCGCACCCACCTTGTTGGGATCGGGACAACGCGATGCCTTGAGGAGATCCGGTACCGATTGCAGGAGCCAACATGAGCCAGACCATCACATTGACGGTGAACGGTGTCCACTACGATCTCTCGGTATCACTTGGAGACACAATGCTGGAGGTGCTACGGCGATTGGGGCTCAAGAGCGTCAAGCTCGGTTGCGACACCGGCGACTGTGGGGCTTGTGCGGTTCTGATCGATGGGCGTGCCGTCAACGCCTGCATGGTGCTTGCTGTGGCTGCGGCGGGCGGTTCGGTGACCACCGTCGAGGGTCTTGAAAACGATGGCCATCTCCACCGTTTGCAGGAGGCAATGCTGAACGCCGGTGGTGTCCAATGCGGCTTCTGCACACCAGGTATGGTCATGTCGGCCCTCGACCTTTTAGCTCGAAATCCGCACCCGACCGAAGCAGAAGTCAGGGAGGGTTTGGCAGGGAACCTGTGTAGGTGCACCGGCTATGTGAAGCCAACTGATGCAGTTCTCGCGGCCGCAGCTGCAGACACGGAGGTTGCCGATGTCTGACAAACGATCCTTCGACGTCGTGGGACACAGTGAACGCCGAGTCGACGATTACTCGTTGGTCACCGGGAAACCCGTTTTCGCCGGAGATCTGGACATCGCCGACACCTTGCATGTGAGGTTTCTCCACAGCCCCCATGCGCATGCCCTCATTACAGATATTGACTCGTCCCGAGCCGAGGCTCTGCCCGGAGTGGCGCTGGTGCTCACCCACCGCAACACCCCTGAACGCCGCTATACCACCGCAGGGCAGGGTTTCCCCGAGCCATCGCCCTACGACGCTCGCATGTTCGACACCAAGGTCCGGTTTGTTGGCGATCGGGTGGCTGCGGTAGCCGCCGAGAGTCCGGACATTGCTGCCGAAGCACTCCACGTCATTGATGTGCGATACGAGAAACTCCCCAGCGTGTTAACCATCGACGATGCACTTGGCGAGAGTGCGCCCGTGATCCATGACGAGGAGGATGCGGAAAACATCTTGGATGCTGTCCACAACACCGTTGCCGAAGTAATGGTGGACATCGGGGACGTCGTTGCAGGATTCGAGCAATCAGCAGCGATCGTGGAGACTCTGTGCGAGACGCAGTACGCTCAGCATGCCCCGCTCGAACCTCACGTCGTACAGAGTTACCGCGACAACGATGGCCGCCTGGTCCTGGTCAGCAGTACCCAAGTTCCTTTCCATGTGCGCCGCATCGTCGCTCGTGTGCTCGACATTCCCTTGCATCGAATTCGGGTAGTGAAGCCCCGCGTCGGTGGAGCTTTCGGTGTGAAACAGGAGATCCTGCTTGAGGACGTTGTCGCGTTGGTAACGATGCGGACCGGTCTGCCGGCGCTTGCTTGCCTGAGCCGACCCGAGGAGTTCCTCGCATCGCGAACCCGTCATCCCATGCGGACACGGGTCAAGGTTGGCGCTGATAGAGATGGTGTCCTCCGGGCCATCGATATGGAGGTGCTCTCCAACACCGGCGCTTACGGCAGCCATGGATTGACCGTGATGTCAAATGCAGGGTCAAAGACACTCCCCCTCTACAACAAGGCCCCCAACGTCCGTTTCAACGGCAAAGCGGTCTATACCAACCTCCCCGTCGGTGGTGCCTACCGGGGCTACGGCGCCACCCAGGCGTACTTCCCGCTCGAGACGGCACTGGATGAGCTCGGCGAAAAGCTGGGCATCGACCCAGTGGACATGCGACGTCGCAATCACATCAACGTCGGGGAAACCTCACCGATATTCGCCGCGATCGGCGAAGGCAAAGAGGGAGTAGAACAGACCATCAAGAGTTGCGAACTCGACCGATGTATCGACGTCGGTGCGGAGATGATCGGTTGGGACGCCAAGCACAACGCCCACAGAAGGGATGGACCTTGGGCGTATGGTGTCGGGATGTCGATCCATATGCAAGGCTCGGGGATCGCCGCCGTCGACATGGCCGCGGCGACGATCAAGATGAACGACAACGGGTCATTCAATCTGCTAGTCGGAGCCACCGACCTAGGCACCGGATCAGACACCATCCTCGGCCAAATCGCCGCCGAGACCCTGACCGTGCCTCTCGACAAGATCGTCGTCTATTCCTCCGACACCGACCTAACCCCGTTCGATCCCGGCGCCTATGCCTCCTCAACCACCTACACATCCGGCAACGCAGTCCGCAGGGCTGCAGAGCGAGTCCGGGGCCAAATACTCGAGGTGGCCGGTGTAATGCTCGAAGAGGAACCGGGAGAACTTGCCCTCGGCGCTGCCAGGGTTAGCAGAGCGGATGGTGCTTCCGTGAGCTTCGAGGACATCGGCCTTCGAACGCTATACAGCGTCGACCAACACCAGATCGGAGCGATGGCATCGTTTGTCGGTGACGAGTCGCCACCGCCCTTCCTCGCCAGTTTCGCAGAGATAGCCGTGGACACTGACACCGGACGAGTCGAGGTCGTTGACTACGTCGCCGTGGCCGACTGCGGCACCGCGATCAACCCACAAGCCGCCGAAGGTCAATTGGAGGGAGCGATCGCCAACGGCATCGGATATGCCCTAACCGAAGAGATGCTCATCAGCCCCCACGGCAGAGTCCGCAACCCGACCTTCTTCGACTACAAGATCCCGGCCGCGACCGACCTGCCAAGAATCCGAACAGTCCTGGTCGATTCGTATGAACCCACCGGCCCGCACGGCGCCAAGTCAATCGCCGAAATCGGCATCAATGCCCCAATCCCGACCATCGCCAACGCCGTATATGACGCAGTAGGAGTCAGGCTCAAAGAGACACCATTCACCCCGGAACGCGTCGTGACCGCGCTCGCGACAAGGACTCAGCTGATCGAGAAGAGGTGACGATGATGCTGATCGGGATCACTACTCCCAAGCACTGCTGGGCGGAGTGGAATGTTGGAAAGGAGTAATCATGAACGAACGGCGTGGCCTTTTGGTTGCAATAGATGGATCCCCAGCGGCGGAGGAGGCGATCCGGTATGTGGGGACGATGATGGCTGGGCAGCCGTCCGTAGAGGTGCATCTCCTGCATGTCCTCCCTCCGGTGCCGCCCACCTTGCGTGAGCACGGTGGTGCCGGCTCAGCGGCGGAAGAGGAGGCGCTCGGTACCAAGTTGGAGCTCGAACGCAAGGACTGGGAGCGCGAACAGGTCAACTACAGTCAGCCACTTTTTGAGCGGGCTGAGTTCGTCTTAGCAGAGGCGGGTTTGGCGACGAGCATGTTTGAGGAGGTGTGCCGTCTCCCCACCGATGCGGAACAACTGAGCGAGATTTGCCTGAAAGCGGCTCGAAATGCCGGCTGCAATACGATCGTGGTCGGGCGGAAATCATTCTCGTGGCTTGGAGAGCGCTGGCACCACCACCTGTGCCACGAGATAGTTAGGCGTGGGGAGGGTTTCGCTGTATGGGTAGTTTGCAGCTAGATCGCTGGCGGCTTCACACCCGCACGCAAACGTGCTATTCCTAAAACGCGACCAGGAGATCGTCCTCCGACCACGGGGCGAACGACCAAGTCGATAGACGGTTGTTCCTGACGATCCTGCAAACGAGACCTCAACTATCGCCGCCGCTTTAGCCGTCGGGTCGCCTGCTACCCAACGGCCCCGGCGGCTGCCATGTCGAGAGTGATGAGACGGTTGATCTCAACCGCACATGCGATGGGAAGCTCTCGCATCACCGGCTCAATGAAACCGGCGATCAACATCGAAGTCGCTTCGTTCTCATCCAAACCTCGACTCATCATGTAGAACAGCTGTTCTTCGCTGACCCGGGAAACCGTTGCTTCGTGGCCGATGTAGGCGTCTGATTCCCTGTCCTCAATGGTCGGATGGGTATCAGTTCGAGAGATCGAATCGAGGATGAGCGAATCACATCGCACGAACGACCGAGATTGCTGGGCACCATCTTCGACATGCACCACCCCGCGGTATCCGGCCCTGCCCCCGTCGCGGCAGATCGACTTCGAAGTCACTAGTGAGGTGGTGAAAGGGGCGAGGTGGAACATCTTGGCACCAGTGTCCTGGTGCTGACCGCGGCCGGCGTAGCCGATGGAGAGGACTTCGCCATGAGCCCCGGGACCAACGAGCAGCACCGACGGGTAGTTCATAGTGAGGCAAGCACCTATGTTGCCGTCGATCCATTCCATGGTGGCGTCTTCGTAGGCGATCGCTCGCTTGGTAACCAGGTTGGTGACGCTCTTCGACCAGTTCTGCAGCCCGGTCACGCGACAGCGGGCACCTTGCTTGACGACGACCTCGATCACACCGGCATGCAGCGACGCCGCCGACAATACTGCAGCCGAGCAGCCGTCGATGTAGTGAACGAACGCTCCCTCCTCGACCACGACAAGCGTCCGCTCGAATTGACCGAGCCGGTCAGCGTTGATACGGAAGTACGCCTGCAACGGCCGCTCGACATGCACGCCAGCCGGCACGTAGAGGAACGATCCGCCGGACCACACAGCAGAGTTGAGCGCGGCGAACTTGTTGTCGTCGAGCGGAACCACTGTTCCCAGGTACTGCTCGACAAGATCCCAGTGCTGACGCACCGCCGTGTCCATGTCGGTGAAGATGACCCCAAGGCGATCCAACTCGTCTCGATTGTGGTGATACACGACCTCCGAATCGTATTGAGCGCTCACCCCACCAAGGAGAGCCTCCTCAGCCTGAGGTATCTCTAGACGTTCGAAGGTCCCCCGGATGACGATGGGGACTTCGTCCCAGTTACCAGCGCGAACGCGCGGGGGACGCACGTAGTAGCGGAGGTCGCCAAAATCGATGTCCGCTAGCGCACCACCACCCCCCCACAACGGTATCGGCATGCGCCCAAAGGCTCGCAACGCGGCCAGGCGGCGATTGCACACCTCAACAGACTCGCCTTTAAGGGAGGAGAGGTCACGGACAAACCGCTCGTCAAGACCGCCTTTGGCGGCATAGCCATACTCGATTTGGTCCTGCCAACCCAGCCTGTACGTCTCAACACCCGGAGGCTTATCGACCATGACGGTTATCACCTCTGCCTCATCACACTACCGAACCGGCGGAGGGCCGCCGACGCCGCGGTGTCCGCCGTCTTGCGGATGTGATAGAAACAAGCCGGGGCATGTCACCGGCGTAGCCGCTTCCAACCGGACAGATACGTGTCCTATCCAGCCTGGGTCCTAGCAATTCTCGCCTTCGGAGATGTCAGCGGTGGATTGGGGACTCTTGCTGGAAGAGTTAGGGTCGGTGCCGGGCCACAACGTTGAAATGAGGGCTGGCAGGTGAATCTTGCAGTGACAGCGTTGGCGGTGTTCTTCGGATTCGGCGTGATGTCGCTGGCCGGGCTGGGGGCAGCCACGCTATTCATCCCGATCTTCTACTACTCGGGCACCCCCCTGCCCGAAGCAATCTCCACCGGGTTGTTACTCAATGTGGTGGCGCTCGAGATCGCCACCCCCAGCCACCTGCGCGCCAAGACCGTGAATCTGCGTCTTGGGGTTCCGATCTTGGTGGTGGCCGCCGCCTTGGCGCCACTTGGCGCCGGGGTGTCCCACGCAGTGGACCGGAATCTCCTCCTCGTCCTATTCGCCGGGTTTCTGATGGTCTCGGGGGCGATGATGCTCTTCTACCGGCGTCCGGAGCGAACCCGGGCGGTGTCGCGGCCTGTCGAGATCGGGGCGGGAACCGCAGTCGGCGGCGCGGTCGGGTTCCCGGCCGGGCTCCTCGGCATCGGCGGTGGGGTGTTCATGCTCCCGGTGCTACACGGCATCGGTCTCGACACCAAGACAGCCACAGGGACCACCGCTCTGGTGGCCCTTGCATCATCGATCTCGGGGTTCGCCTCCCGGGCGACACTGGGGAGCCTCGGCGTCACCTTCGCTGCGACCACCGCAGCAGCGGCCGCAGCCGGGGTGCTGGTCGCCTCACGCCTCTCCAACACATGGCTGTCCGCCAGTGGTCTCAAGAAGGTGGTCGCGATCATCCTATGGGTTATAGCCATCAGGATGATCTGGGATGTGATGGCGTGACCGGCACGCCGGATTCATCGCTATGCGAAAACGGGACGTCGCATGAGCTCGGGGTGATGTGCGAATCCGCGAAAGCCGCCTTCTTGGCCGGTGCCGCGACTACTGCCATCTGTTTTCGATACTCCCCAACTCGCTCACCCCATAGGGACCGCTTGGTGGCCGGGCCGGCACCGTTGCGGTAGTCAACCCATACCACGCACATCATCGCGACAAGTTGACGTCACGTTGACCTTGTGTCGACTGACAGGTAACCCGCGAAGGTCACACTGTCCTAAGAACAGATCCGCGGTGCACCAGTAACGAGTTGGAGCCTCGGCCGGTAGCTGCCAGGGGAAGGAGCGACAATGAAAGCAGGTCGAGATTCCAAACATATCGGGGCCATATTCACTAACCGCCTCGAGGCCGAAGCAGCAGTCAACGAGCTACGCACACTTGGTATCGCTGATGAGCACCTCGGCATTGCGATCCACGAGCCCGGCCAACTGGTGTACGAGGAAGACGTTGAGAACGACGAGGCGATCGCGGCCGAAGAAGGTGCGCTAGTTGGCGCACCAGTGGGTGTCATTGCAGGAATGGCCCTCATAGCACTCGTTCTTCCCGGCGTCGGCCCGCTCAGCGCCGGAGGTCTCCTCGCTGCAGGAGGTGCCGCCGGGGCACTGATCGGTGGATTCGTTGGTGGCGTCGCCGGACTGGCGACCATACAACACGAGGCGGAGGAAAGGCGGAAATGGGAAGACCATCACCTGCCCCCCGGCGAGGTGCTCGTTGTAGCCCGTGATCATCAGCAGCCCACCCGAGTCTCGTCGGTACTCACGGGCCACGGCGGTCGTCTCGTCGAGGCCCATTCCGCCGCTACCTAGATATGTCGACGTTCAGCTGGATCATCGTCTCCGGTCTCGCGATGAGTGCGATAGCCCTCGTCGGTGGTGTCGCCGTGCTCCTCCCCGCCCGTACGCTCGACCGAATCCTCCTGCCCCTGGTCGCACTCGCAGCAGGATCGCTTCTCGGCGGTGCGGTATTCCACATGCTCCCCGAAGCCATTGCGGAACTCGGCAACACCCAAGCCGTATACGTCTGGCTCGTCGCAGGCTTTCTGACGTTCTTCATCCTCGAGCAGTATCTGCAATGGCACCACTGTCACCACCCCGCCGGACCACACCGACATCTTGGTCATCTGATCTTGCTCGCCGACGGCCTCCACAACTTCATCGGCGGACTCGCCGTCTCCGCCACCTTCCTCGTCGACATCCGGCTCGGAGTCGTCACCTGGCTCGTCGCTGCCGCTCACGAAGTCCCCCAGGAACTCGGCGATTTCGGCATCCTTGTCCACAGCGGCTGGAAACCCAGAGCCGCTCTAACCTGGAATGCCGCTTCAGCATTGACATTCCTGCTCGGCGGGCTCGTGACCTACAGCCTCTCCGGCTCGCTCACCGTCGCCTACCTGCTCCCCTTCGCCGCCGGAAACTTCATCTACATTGCCGCCGCTGACCTCATCCCTCAGATCACCACCACCGAAGCCGCAACCGACATGGCCCACAAGAGACTGATACTCCTGAGAAAGGTCGAGCAGACCAGCGCCTTCGTAGCGGGCCTGGCACTACTACTCCTCACCGCGGCAGTGGCATGACTTGTGGTGCAGGCCGGGTAGCGGCGGTCATCGGGCGCGTAAACAGGTCGGTGTCATGATGCTCCCCAAGACGGCAGCGACGACCTGGAGTTCACTGCTCGTACCCACACAAGCCTCTGCGCAGCTGTTTGATGAGGACACGCTGGCCATCCTCCCGAAGCCGGCGCAGCGATTCTTGCGACGGGTACTCCCAGATGGAACACCGCTGACAATCGCAGCCACGCTGACAATGCAAGGCGAGATCAAGCTAGGAAAGCGGTGGATGGCCTTCGAGGCCGATCAGATCATCCGAGCCGGTGTCGGTTTCGTGTGGCGACCCGTCATTGGAGGCCGGATACTGCGCTTCACGGGAGCCGACATCCTTGGCCCCGAGGATGTCCGCATGGAATTCCGCCTCCACGGACTTCTCCCCGTCGCAAGAGCAGCCGGTCCAGACGTCGCCCGCAGCGCAGCAGGGCGCCTCGCCGGCGAGACGGTCGCCTGGCTTCCCCAGGCACTCACTCCCCAGGCTGGCGCCACCTGGATCGCCGTCGACGACAATCGAGCCATCGCCAACGTCGACGCCGCTGGCGAATCGGTAGATGTGGAAGTCACCGTCGACAGAGACGGCGCACTCACCTCGCTGAGCCTGCAACGCTGGAACGACGCCGCCGAGCCCCCACAACACCAGCCCTTCGGAGGCCACATCGATGCTGAATACATCACAGCCGGCGGCGTACGAATCGCCGGCGCAGGCTCAATCGGATGGCACTGGGACACCCCACAATGGGACGACGGCGAGTTCTTCCACTACACCGTCACCGACGCCAGCCCCCTCTGAGGACACCAACCCCGCCGCTCGGCGTTGTCACGGCCCACCGGCCACATTCCGCGGTCGCGAAATCGAGTGACACGGGATGCCGTTTCCACTGTCATTTTCGTGACGCTGCACATGCACCTTCGGGCCCCCACCTCTGGAGTAGCACCGCGTCGTCACGCATACTCGCTGGGAGACCAGATTGCGCCTAGCTGCGAGTTCTCTCGGTCTGGTCGGCGCTCGATGAGGCGGTGGGTTCTTCCAACGGTATGAATGCCGCAGTGAGGGCAACGAGTTGTGCGTGTTCATCGCTGGAACGGCGCGCCGAGATATCAGATAACAGTTCCCGGAAACGCTCGTTGAACCGACGAAAGTCTTCATCGGAGAGACGCACCACCGTGCGGCCGAGGGTTCCAGCCGGCTCAACTCCGCGGAACACTTTCTCGATCGAGTCCTCGATCTCAACTCTGGCTGGTTCGAGTATCAGCGAGGTTGCCAGCTCAGCCGCCTTGCGGTCGTCGCCGACCGATTGGGCAAGCTCCGGGCTCAGCCGGTAGTGCCCTGCGGTTCGCTGATAGATGCGCTCGATGCGCGCTCCGGATTTCCGTGAGTCAACTTGTTCGAGCAGCTCCTCATCTACCAGGAGATTGACGTGGTAGTAAAGGCGCGTCTGCGGGACGCCGAGACGTTCGGCCAACTCCGCCACGGTGATTGGAGCGACGGCGTGCCGAAGAATCCGCGTGCGAACCGGACTCCCCAGGGCCTCCAACTGGCCGATGCTGGCGACTACGGCCTCTGCGTCGGGATCAACCTTCATCCCGATCACCGGACGTATCGGCACGGTACGACCGTACGGCCACGACCAGCATCCCAATTGCCGCAAGCAGGATCAGCCATGCCCACGATGCGGCGGAACCGTTCGAGCCCATCATGATCCATGAATACACACCAACAAGGACGAGGCTGATAGCTCCAGCCGAGATTCGCTTCCTTGATGTCATAGCCAGTCTCTTTTGTTCAACTGGTGTGAACATATCGAAGCCAACCTCGATATTCAAGCGACTTAAATATGTGTGCCGTCAGCTGAATATGCTCCTTCCTCGGACTGACGACCCCTCCCCTGCCATTTGTTGTTGCCACCCTGGACTGCTGACAGGCTCCGGGCAGTTGGGCGAGCCCCGTAGACTCCCGGCTGTAGCTCACGAGACTCTCACGGTGAGAGCAGAGGGAGACCCAACATGCCTGATCCATCGGATGTAGTGCCAGAGGACGCACTCGATCTGTATCGAGCGGCGATTGCTACCCAACCCGACATCGAGCTCAAGGGCCAAAAGAAGCTGCCCCACACGTCGGTGAATGGATACATGTACAGCTCGTTGACCAAGGATGGCCGTCTCGGGATACGCCTCTCCCCCGCCGATCGGGAGACGTTCATCGCCCGGTACTCTGCCAGGCCCTTTGTCAACTACGGAGCGAACATCGCCGAGCACGTCGAGGTCCCCGACGCGTTGCTCCGTGATCCAAATGAGCTGGGAGCCTATCTAGCTATTAGCCGGGAGTATACGTTGACGCTTCCTCCCAAGAAGAAATAGCGCACCGTTCAGGAACTGGGTGATGCGGAGACGCCGCTGCACACGATTGACCGCCAGGGAGTGGAGCAGCGGGTCGTCTTGCTAGCTGTCGAGCAACTGCAGCGCAGCGGCGATCAGGTCTTCGTTCGACTCTTCAATGTCTCGCTTGGTGAGGTAGTGACGATAGAAACGATCGGTCGAGATGCCGATGTCCTCGAGGATCTGACCGGACGCGTCCCCTACCCTGACCACCCGGCGGACCGCCACACGCATCTCGGCGCCGTTGGGGAGTTCTCCCAGATCTGAGCCCGGTCCTGCGAGAGTGCGCAAGATGCTGTGGGTCCACACATTTGCGCCGCCTGCACCGGTGTTTTCGGAGGTTCCCAGGACTTCGCCAATCTTATGGTCGATGAAACCGGCTGCGAAGATGTCTGTCGCGCTGTAGCACAGAGCATCGACGATCAACACAACCCGACCCGGGTAGGCATATCCACGGTGTTCGTTGGCGACCTTCCTCGGGGTGATCGGGAACCCCCTCGAATAGGTTTCCCCGGTTGTCACCGACATGTCGAGTGAAGAGACCCATGGGGCAAAGCTGAGTCCCTCGAACTCGTGCGACGGTGCGTGGCGCGCACAGATATCGAGCATCAGGTCGGTGCTGGCGAATTGAGCACGAGACGGTGAGATCGGACTCTCTGTGAGGAGCTGCAACAGACGCTCCGCAGCGTGGATCACGCCACCGCCGTTGCCGCGTACGTCGATGATCAGACCCTCCTGCGGCAATTGACGGATGAGGCGTTCGAACTCGTCGACAAAGGCGTCGACATCGTCGGTCATGAAGGTGTAGATGCGGACGTAGCCCCTGTCACCGTTGCCAACCACCTTGGGCTTGAAGATTCCCGGCATAGTGGTTGCGATAGAGGCTCCCCGGCTCATCATGGCGTCATCCAGAGTCTCTTTCTGCGCGGCAAACTCGGCTTCCGCCACAGGCCGCGCAAAGAGCCACTTGCGTGCTCGCCCTACCTCGTATGCTCGGAGATCGATGCCGACCGCGGTGTCAGTTGCCGACTCGAACGAGGAGAACAGCGGTGTGTTGATACGCTCGAACACCCACTCCTGGCGTATCTGTCGTACCTCGTTGTCGGTGCCTCGATAGGTGATCGTCACCCAATCCTCGTCCGGCGGCAGGCTCACCATCAGCGACCGCACCGTCAGCGCCTGCAATCCGCGGGCAAAGGCAGCCGCAGGGTTGCCACCGGCTTGGAGATCCGCGTTCTGATCTATCGCGACCCGGATCGGCAGACCATTCCAGTGGAGGATCTCGGCGCCTTTGGCAAAGGTCGGATGCTCGCTTCCGGGAGCGACCCTCGTCACCAGATACCGGGGCACCTGAAGATCACCGTCCACCTCGAAGCATTCTTCAATCAGGAACGGGAGCACGGCCCGGTACCGCTGGTACGGTCTCGGCAGCACGTAAGTGGTATGCAGGTCACGAAGCGACGAGAAGATCCGTGTCATCTCATTGTGGAAGACCAGCTCCTCATCGAGATCGCCTTCGGATTGATGCTCGAGACGGTGCTCCAGGAGTTTGAGACGTTGGATTGGTCGCACCGCGTGGTGGGCTTCCTTGAAGTGCCTGTGCACGTAGGCCTTCTTCATGAGCACGAGTGCCTGTCGAACGATGTCGAGTCGTTGGGCACGGGTGAGCGGCTCCTCCCCCGCTTCCCGGGTTGTCGCCTCGCTGGGGTCAACGCGCTCGGCCTGTTGGGAGACACCGACTACAGGTGGGGCTTTGCGGCTGTATCGATGAAACAGGGCTTGTTTGACGGGATGCGGCAGATTGGCTTCCTCTGCGAGGGTGTCCCACATCGTCTCGTCGTCGGGCGCGGCGAGCTCATCGAGCTCTATCGGGCCGAGCAGCTCGGACAGCGGCACCGCGGCACCCTCGGATGGTTGGAACACACCGGTACGTATGCGGTCCTGAGTGCGCAGCTTTGGCCGTACCGTTTGGCCCAAAGTGTCGGCGTGATCGAGGGCGAGGTACCAGTTGCCGTCCAACCCCGGAAGAGAGGCCCCCGCACCGACAACGACCTGCTTGGACCGTCCGTCAGCCGTAGCCAGGCCAACCATTGCGCCCTCTTCGAGTGCCCTGGCGAGTGCCGAGAGATCACCGAGCGCAGCACGGAGACGGATTTCGGCCTCCTCGATCGACAGGTCGACCATAGACTCCTCGAGCCCATCCTGAGCCAGGTGGAAGACACGTTTCGAATCGGCGACCGTTCGCTCTTCGACGTTGTCAATGTCGCGGAAGAAACGAGCTTGCCCGTACCGGCGGACTCCGTTGATCACGACGAGGGCAACTGTCGACTCGCGGGCTGCGATCAGCTTGGCGTACGGGTCTCCAGACTTCCCGCCGAGCACGACGAGATCCGCCCGTCTCCCCGGTTCGATCATCCCAACCGCCTCACCCCAACCAACGATTCGAGCCGGATTGGAAGTGACCATCTCGACGATCTGATAATCCGTGATGTCGGGGACTTCACTGTCGCACCAGGCACGAGCTGCTTTCATCTCCATGAGCTGGTTCTTGCTCCCCGAAGGAGACCAATCACTGCCGAGCGAGATCGTCGCGCCGTCCTTGATTGCTCTCTCGATATCGGTGGTGCCACCGTAGAGGAGCAGATTTGATAGCGGCGACCAGACGATCGACCCGCCCCTGACGGCGAGTGTGCGGAAGTTGCGACCGCGCAGGCCGGTGCTGTGAATCCCCACCAGAGCCTCGTTGATGGCCCAGCGTCTGCTGTCGATCTTCAGCGCGCGGAAATGGTCATTGGCGTTGGTGTCTGTTCCCTCCGCCAGGTGGAGAATCAGCTTTCTCCCCTTCTCCCGGTAGGTCTCGAGCCGTTTCAGGAACTTTGCACCAGATCCCGCGATGACGTCTCCGATCCGGGTCGACGCTTCGGGGAGTTCGGGATCGTTCGTCTCCTCGACGTTTCGCACCAGACCCCGGTAGTACTTGGTGATACCGGCGTTGCTGTATAGGGCGATTCCCTGGGAAGTGGTCGTACCTCCGACGAGGCATTTCGCCTCTGACCAGCGCACAACGGCTTGTACAAGACCATCGGTCCGGCCGAGGACGCTCATCGGCCCGCTGATCAACCTGCGGTAGTCCTTGTGGCTTCCCCATTGGCCACGGTTGGTATAGCGCTTGGGTACGTTCCACAGCGGCAGCACGTTGTAGGCCAGATGGTTGTGGAGCTCGATCAAGCCCGGGTAGATGGTGCCACCGGTGCTGATGGTGCGGGTTGCTGCAAAACCAACAGGCGGTGGAGCAGCAGCGTCCTGGACCGCGACGATCTTGCCGCCATCGATGTAGATACGCCCGTCGTCGATTACGGCCTCCGGGCCCGTCATGGTGACTATCCGGCCGTCTAGTATCCACTGCGGCCCGGTCAGCGGGTCAAAGAGCGGATCCGGCATCAGATGTGCTCCACCGCCGCCGCCTCCGACGGCGACATCGGCTCCGGATCGAGCTCGAACACCCAGCGAGGCATCATTAGCTTGTAGTAGTCGGGCGAGCGCTTCGATCCTCGTTTCGGTTTCAGCACCCGGTCACCCGAAGTTCCCTGCCAGCGTGGAAGGCCGTAGGGAAGGTCGTGCCGCGGGATCTGGCCACGAGTCGAGTCGAAGTGATAGGACGGGCCGGCCAGGTCCTTGCCATAGGTGATACCGGCCAACTCATCGAGAGCGTCCTGCCAGCTACTTGCCGCACCCGACTGGCCCCACGCCTTCATTTCGACCACCGGAACGCCGGACGGCGTCACATCCGCGATCATCCGACGCGCCATCGGGCCGACGGCCAGGATCACCTTCGACCGGCGGTTGGCCCCTGCTGCTCTGGCGAGAATCTCCCGGTACACCTTGCGCACCTGGGCATTGTCCACCAGTGAGCTCCGCACCGACACCGAGACGGCCATCGTGTCTACTGGCAGGACACGGAAGATCGCATAGCTCTCGTCGACCCCTGCGGCGTTGAGGAAAGTCCCCAGATGCTGACCCGCCTCGCCCGATAGGGCACGGCAGGTGAACAGGTCGTCATAGGAGCGCTGGTCGGCGAGGACGATCACCGTTGCGTCGTCAGGTCTTCCTCGATAGATGGGGCCGAATCCAAATGAGGGGTGGGCATCGGCACCGAGGGCGTGGAAGTCTGGCCACTCGAGACCCTGGCGACCGCCCATCAGCAGCCGCGCCATCGTGGCACCGGGACCTCGATCGAACCCTCGATAGTCGGCTATCGGTGGCTCATACGGCAGATCGGCCGGATCATCGCTGTAGCCGGTGGGGCTGCCGTTGGCGGCACCGGTGTAGGTGAGTTGGTGGCCGCTGTTGTTGTACTTGCCCGCGGCCGAGAACATCTGGATCCCACGCTGGTCATCTCTACGGTTGCTGGTCGTGCTGCCGTGGCCCAGACGCCATGCCATGCCAAAGGGCAGATCGCGGAACGGGATAGGGGCTTTCCCGTAGCTGTAGGTGTTTGCGGGTTTCCTCTCGCCGCCCGGATCCGCGAGTAGCCAATTGGGATCGGCCTGGGCCCACTGTTGGACCTGGACGGCGGCGCGAGCAAAGTCCGCCTTGATGGCCGCCAAATTCCCCGACGCGGCCCCGCCGGGATGCACGACGCCGAGCAGCCTGGTGTTCGGGCCGATTGGCGAGCCATCGCATTGATCGAGATGATCGATTCCGCCCGGGCAAGAACCGCCGCGCGTCTCGACCCACGTCCTGACCGATTCCTTGGCCGCAGCGCCAACCGCGATCACCAGATGCAGATCGTTGCGCTCGGCCACATAGTCGAGCAGTTCGTTGCGATGACGGCAGATGGGCGAATCCGGATCCTGAGCCAGCCAGCGGATCTTGTCGCCCGAATATTGACCCTCTATCGAGTAGACGAATGTGTTGAGGAATAGGTACGAGGCGGTGATTCCGATGTGGTCGAGGAAGTGCTGCATGCGCGAGCCGCTCGATCCGGTGAAAGACCGGTGCGACAGAGCCTCGTCCTGACCGCCCTCCTGTCCGATTACGAGGACCTTGACCTGGCCGTCGCCGAGCCTGCCCCGGTAGAACATTGGCCCATGGTGCCAGCGGAACTTCTCGGATCCCATGACGGCCTTGCCTAGAGCGCGATAGTTGGGAGTCTCGCTGAATAGCCGCGGCCACTTCCTATTGCGTGGCGGCCCCGGGTCGTAGTCCCACGGGTTGCCCCTACCTGCGATGTACTGATCCACGTGTCCCTCCATCACCATCCGGAGTATTGCCCTACCGAGCAGTTACCGATCGTCCTGTAGAAAGGACCCCGTTCCAAAGCTACTGATACGACTATCCGTTTGGGGAGAATCGCAGCGTAGATCCCGGACCGAGCCACGTTCGGGCCGACCTGCGGAGCGACTGCAGCCTTGATGGTTCCCCAGCCATGAGCGGCACCGAATCCCGACGGGGCGTCGTCTAGCACGACCTGTGCCTACTGGGGCTGCCACCCGGGTGCCGGGGTTTTCTGCGGCGGGTTCAATTGCTACCGTAGAGCGTTGGGGGCCGACCGCAGGGTGGTTTCAAATGAGGATTCCAGGCAGGGAGGGCTGAACGTGACCTATTCGCTTCGACCATCCGATGACGGGCTGTACATCATCAATGTCGCCGAGGGTGATACGACTCGAGCTATTGCAGCCGAGGGCACCCGTGCCCTTTACGAAATGGGGATGGAGCTAGGCATCCGGTGCTTCCTAATCGACTTGAGCAACTCACGCAACGTAGAGCCCCTGCTCGAGAACGCGCGTTTCACGCGAGAAGATGCTCCGCCCGTAATGCCACCGGACCTTTGTTTTGCGGTGCTTGCCGATCCCGCCGATCACTCTCATGACTTCCATGTTGCGTTCGCACAGACTCAGGGGATCAACATTTCGCTGTTTCACGACCGGGACGAGGCGATCGAGCATCTCAAGAAGGCGGCAGGTCGGCTCAATCGAGGACGCGATCTTCGGCCGCCACTCCCGTGACGCCGCGCTGTCTGCGCATTCGGAGGTCCCCGGCGAGCCCCGTCTCCCGTAGCAAACCACTGCCGGTGTCTGTATCGCCTAGCATCGCTATATGACCTACGCGTTTATGCGTCGTCTCGAGTCGACGCCGTCGAGGTACGACCGTGGCATCGAACTCCTGAGCGGCGGTCGGATTGGATCGGTATACGACAGGATGGCCGAACTGGTGGCCCGACCTGGCGCCGACGTGCTCGACATCGGCTGCGGGACCGGCAACGTATCGATTGCCTGCGCAGCGCGGGGAGCCAACGTCACCGGCGCCGATCGGGACGCAGGCATGCTGGAGGTCGCGGCTTCGAAATCGACCGCGGTTCAGTGGCTCGAGGTCGATGCGACGGAAATAGAAGACCACTTTGGTCCCGAATCGCTCGATGCTGTGGTGTCGTGCCTGGCCTTGAGTGAGATGTCTCCCCAGGTGCAACGCTACGTATTGTCGATGTCCCTGAGCCGTCTACGACCGGAAGGGAAGCTGGTGGTCGCAGACGAAGTGGCACCGGAACACGCCGGACAACGGGCCTGGTACCGGGTGCGCAGGGCACCGGTGGCGGCGCTCACATGGGTGCTCACCCAGACCGGGACCCGACCGGTCAAAGATCTCGCACCGGATATCGCAACGGCCGGCTTCACTCAGATCGAGACCGAGCGGCCCTGGCCATCGTTCTTGATCGTCTCAGCGGTCAAGCCATCATGATTTCCCTGTTTGACACGCTGCTGCGGATGCTGCCACACCGGGCGCCGACCGGAGTGGTGGCGATCGGACGACCGAATCGGTCATCCCCTGTGCTGGTGACGGGCAACTACACGCTGACGGTGCAGCGAGTCCGTCGTGCACTAGCCGGCAGGGACGTGTGGCTGCTGGTTGCCGATAGCAGGGGGATCAACGTGTGGTGTGCTTCCGGCGGCGGGCATCTGACCCACCACGATGTCATCTCGGCGATCCGCACGTCAGGGGTAAGGGACCGGGTGGATCATCGGCATCTTGTCCTCCCGCAGTTATGTGCCACCGGTGTTGAGCGCAGTCGCATCGAGGAAGCGACCGGTTGGACTGCCTCCTGGGGCCCAGCCTCCGCCGATGACATCCCGGCTTTCCTCGACCGGGGAGGGCACACGGCGAGGAGAGAGCGCGCGGTTGGCTTCCCCCTGGTAGACCGTGTGGAGATGGCTGCAATGTGGATCGGCCCGCTCGTCCCGATCATGTGGTTGATCTGGTGGCCGATCACGGGTGCGCGCGCCGCGACGATAGACGCAGTCGGGGTGGCAGTTGCGGTGCTGGCGCTCTACGGGTTCTTCCCGTGGCTGCCATTGCGAAGGGCGCGCGGGGTTCCGGTTTACGCCGCCATCTCTGTGGCGGCGTTCGGATTGGGCGCCGCATTGCTGGTCGTTGCCGGTCTCGCCCACACCGCAACAATGCTGTGGCTCGGCGCGGCCTGTGTGGTGGCGATGGGGATCGCCTCGATCGACGTGGCAGGCTCGACACCGCTCATGACCAGCTCCGTCAACCCGAGCGATTTCGAAGTGGAACTCCTCCCCGACCGGTGCACCGGTACCGCTGAATGTGTACTGGTTTGTCCGAGAGAGGTCCTCGTCATGGACGGGCGCGCCCACAAGGTTCGTATCGCCGAGCCAGACAACTGCATCCTATGCGCTGCATGTATCGTGCAATGCCCCGAGGATGCGTTGCGGTTCCGTTTTGATGACGGTCGGGTCGTAGAGCCCGATGCGATCCGCCGGACACGCATGAACCTCCTTGGGAAGAGGAAGACGTCGCCGACTATCTGAGCCAGCTTCGCCGTCAGCCGATGCAGGTCATTTCATACAGGGCGAAGTCCGCGATCGCACTATCGGTTGCAGCTGAAGCGCAACGACATGGGGCGCGTTCATGTGTTTCTGCCAAAGCTCACGTGATTCCCAGTTCTCTTAGATCAGAGAATGGGCCGGGTTCTCGTTGTCCTGGTGCAAGTCGTACTGGATGCAGCCTTCTTCAGAGCGTGTGGTCGGGAGCACCTTCTCAAGAGCGGCTCAGACCAGGTCGGTCTCTTCGGTGTGGGGGACGATGTCGGCGACGATCGTGAGCTTTGGTATTCAGCGTCTCCTCATTCGCTTCGCTTGTTGGTGCGCGCTGGGTCTAGAAGTTCACTACGGGGCAAGTGAGCGTCCGGGACACTCCAGCGATTGCCTGAATCTCGCCGACGGCGATCTTGCCGAGGGCATCCAGGTCTGCGGCCGTGACATAGGCCAACACGTCGTAGGGACCGGTGACCGCCACGGCAAACGAGACGCCCGGAATCGCGTTGACGCCGGCCCATACTTCCGCTGCAGTTCCGATCTCGGTCTGGATGAGTACGTAGGCTGTGATCATTCCCGCTCCTGACCGGTGGTTCCTCAAACGGTACTCCCTTGTCGGGCCATGCGCAGCCAGGAATGGGGGTGTGACGAGGATCGGCGCAGGATCCTGAAGGAGATTGGTGTTCAGCTGTCGGAGGACGCGCCGTAGGGTCGCCTCCAATGACACCGCCGAATGAACTCAGCGACGAAACAGCGGTGTGTCCGCCGCGCCGTCAAGACGTGGCTCAAGAACCGCGCCGCTCGACTGGTCCGAGCCAACTCGAAGCCTTCGTACTGTCCCGAGCGTCGAATCCTGGCTCTCTGTCGTCGGGATGTTGAGGAGTGACACGGAAGACCGCTGTCTCAAGCGGGGTGGCGGCTTGTCCGAGCTCGACACGTCTCAGCCAGATGATCGAAGTGCCGCCACTGGCTCAATACGGGTTGCTCGAATGCCGGGGAGTACGCCGGCTATTACACCGATAACAACGCCGGCGCCGGTCCCGAGAACGGGTGCGAGAGGCACGGCGATCGGGTTCCATCCAAGCCACGCAGCGACTCCTATGGCGCCAGCGATTCCGAGGCTAGATCCTACTATGCCTCCGATGAGGCCGATGATGGTCGCCTCTGCAATCACGGTGGCGAATACGTCGAGTGATCGGGCGCCGAGCGCTCGGCGTAGACCGATTTCGGGTGTTCGAGCGATGACGGACAGCGCGATTGCGTTGCTGAGCGCCATTGCTCCTACGAGGACTGCTATGCCAGACACGGCGAGAAGCGCGACTCTGGTGTCGTCCTCTATTCGTCTTCGGAATTGACCCGGATCGGGTGGGGCTACTGCCGTCAATTCGTTCGGAGACTCGGGTCTGATTGCGAGGGGGGCTTGGGTGGCAACGGAGTTGGCGCCACCAGCAGCCGTCTCTATGACGAGTTCTGCCGCCGTTGGCGAGAGACCGATCGCCAATGCGTCTTGGTGGAGGACTACGACAGCGTCGAGCAGTTCTGGTCGGAGTGGTGCATCACGTATGAGCCCTCGGACGACGAAAGGCGACTCCCCTATCCAGATCGCTCGAACGCCATCGGCGACATCGATTCCCATTTCAGCCGCCAGACGCCCCCCTATGAGCACCATCCTCGTGTGCATCTGTGATGCGGCGTCGTCCAAGTGACCCCCTTCCACTACTGCTCTCATAGCTTTGGGTCCGTTGAGATCAACGCTCCAGATCCGTGCGGTCAGTCCTGGGCCGAGGTCGGGGCGATCTGGGGAGGAATCAGAGACGATCTCTTCTCCGAAGTCCACGAGGTGCTCGACCGCTACAACAGCGGGAAGTTGGCGTAGCCGTGAGTCGTAGTCCGACGGCACCCAGGCCGTTGAATCGTCGGTGCGTGTTCCCAACACCCTTACTTCTGTCGCCCGTAGCGCGTCAAAGGTATCTGCCACTTGTCGCTGGGCGGTTACGCTCACGGTCCAGGTTGCTACAAAGAGGGCTATCCCAAGTCCCGCTGCCAGGCCAGCTCCCAAGAGTTGCTTTGGTCGGGCTAGCACACCCCATAAGGCCTCTCCGGAAGCCTCAACGAGCCGCTTCATCTGTGGGCCCCAGAGCTGGGCTGGCCGTCTACGAGTCGGACCACTCGGTCGGCATGGCTCGACACCACCGGATCGTGGGTAGCGACGACGACAGCGATGCCGCGGTCCGTCATTCGGCGGAGAACAGCAATCACTAGCTGGGTGCTCGACGTGTCGAGGTTGCCGGTCGGTTCATCACACAACAACAATCGCTTCTCTCCGACAACCGCTCGGGCTATTGCCGTTCGCTGCAGTTCGCCTCCAGATAGTGTCGCGGGCATTGCAGTCAGGCGGTGGCTGAGACCGAGTTCGTCAAGCAACTCCAAGGCGAGTTGGTAGCGGGTCCGACGTGGGAGGCGTTGGTATGCAGCACCCACCACGACATTGTCGATCACGTTCTTGGTGGGGAGCAGGTGGAATGCTTGGAAGACAAAACCGAGAACGTGGGCTCGGCGCCTCGCTCGGTCCCGGCTGTTCAGTCTGTCGGTGGCATCACCATTGAGCCAGTACCTGCCGTGTGTTGGCCGATCGAGCAGCCCGAGGATGTTGAGGAGAGTGGATTTGCCCGATCCAGAGGGCCCCTCCAGGGCGAGGATCTGGCCGGGGTTGACTTCCAGGCTGACATTGTCGAGAGCGGTGACTTCACCGTGTCGGCCGAATGTCCGGCTGACGTTCTCGACTCTGGCGACGGTCTTCACGACCCTCCTTCCAACTGGTTTGGGAAGCCGACGCGGACTCGGTCCCCTTCAGCAAGCTGACCGGCAGTCGAGGTTGTCACCGCGACGAAACCGCCGGTCTCGAGGCCAGTTGTGACGAGGACGTTCTGGAATTCGCCGCTTGGCATCTGGAGTGCGACATAGGTTGCGCCTTCCGCATCGAAGCTGATGGCAGAAGCCGGCACAACAAGCTGCGGCTCGTCGAGCGAAGATGCGCCTACGACAACCCTCAGGCTGGTGCCGTCGAGTTCCGTGGGCAGCGGTGCGCTTGGAGTGATCGTGACTATCCAGTCGGAGCGTCCCGTCTCGCTGGTGGCTTCAGCAACAGTCGAGACGGATCCCTCAAGCTCATCATCCTCCAGTTGAATGGTGACGCTGTCCCCGCTGTCGAATCGAGCGACGTCTACCGATGCGATCTTCACTTCGACTATCACCTCGCCCGGCGCCAGATCGAGAAGCGGCTGGCCAGCACTCACCACGTCGCCGCGCTCGATGTAGACGTTCACGACCCGTGCAGGAAGACTTGGAAGGAACACGACCTCACCAACGGGCAGAGGTGTCGAGCTGGAACGGCCAGCTGCGGGAGGGTTTCCTTCGCTGTCGCGGCCGAAGTCGGCCCCGCTGGGCGGAGAGAAGCCGAGGGATACATAGAGCTGCCTGACGGCCCTCTGGGTACCCGGACCGAACTCTCCGTCGACTTCCAGCTCGTAGAACCCGAGCCGTGATAAGGACTCCTGGAGCTGCAGCACCCAGGAGCCCGTCGCTTCTGGCAAGAGATCGCCTACAAGGGGAAGGTCGCCTAACAGCAGAATGAGCGGGCGATCGTCAATCACGGCGAGCGCATGTCCCTCGTCGACTACGCCACCGTTAGCTGCGAGTGCTTCGACGACCACGCCGGAGTCAGACGCCAAGACTGAGATCTTGTCGACTCTGATGGTGCCGCGAAAGACCTCTCCCTGGTCGAGAGCGCGAAACTCGACAGCGGCGGTTACATCCCTCGTCGGCGGTGGCGCGGCGTTCGCTACAGCCTCGGCGGTTGTTTCGGCCCTCTTGCCGAGTTGAAACGCGACGACCGGGAGCAACAGCACGATTCCAGTCCCAACGATCAGCCTCTTGAGCCCGGACCTACGTTTCCATGCCAGGCGCCAGGGACGATCTCGTGATGCCTCTCCAGGTCCACCCATTGCGTTGCTCCAGTTCTCCTAAAGGTCAGCGTTTAGTCGTGACTGGACTTCGAGCAGCTGAGCTAGGTCCTCGTCGACGTGAGCCTGGCGAGCCGCAAGCCGTCCGGCTGCCCTCGCTGCTGCGACCGGTGCGACGCACTCAGAGTAGCCCTGACCCCATTCCAACAGAGTCGCCTCACGTTCTGCTTGAGTGATGTCGGGATCGAATTCGATGTTTATCCGCTGCCCGGTCTGTGCTGCCCACCACTGGTCGACGCCTTCGATATCGGCAAACAACGGATCAATGGCGCGAACGCAGTCAAGAAAGACCGGAATCGTCTCGGCAACGACTGGCTCCTCGTCGAGCCGATGAAGTTCGGCTCGCCAGTCTGCTTTCAGCCGGTGGAGATGGTCGAAGGAGTCCGCCATCGGATTGCCCACAACACACGACCAAAGCACCGCGTTGAGGTCGTTGGCCGCTTGAAGTGTCGCCTCGATCTCGAGGTCCGGGTATCGGGCCAAATCCTCAAGGAGGGGGTGTTGGGAGTCAGATATCCCGTCGGGTTCGAGGCTGCCCATCAAGTTCCAGGCGGCCCCGGGCGCTGGCGTATTGAAGCCGGTTTCTCGAAGTCGCGCCAGGTCCGGGAACTGCCATGCCTCACGCGGAGGTGTGGACTCGGACTCCCGAAATGCCTGAGCCACTGCCCGGAAGCCCTCAGCGTCTAGACAGGCACCCAGGTCAAGCATGTTTGCTCTGATCAAAGGCTCCTCAAAAGTCCTCCAGCCCAACTCCAAATCACCGCCATCGAGAGGATACGCGTACGCCAAAAACGCGGCCGACAAACCAGAGATGTCAGTTGGCTCAGTAACTGCCTGAGCTGGCGCAGCTTCATGGCCTACCGGCTGGTCCGAGGTCGTTGGTGTCGAGTCCTTCGTCGTGGAACTGACGCTGCAACCAGCAATGATGCACGCCAGCGCCACCGTCCCGGCCCAAAGGCTGATTCTCACCACGTCATGGCCCTCCTTCCAACGTGAATCGTCGGGGCACCCTCACCCCGACGATTCAGTTTGCTGCTTGAGTGAGTCGACGCCCACCCGTCTTGCCTATTCGCCGTGCCTGCAACTGCTCCCGGTCGCAGATTACCCAGCGTCTCAGGTTGCTATGTGAGGATGCGGATGTCCCAGCTGGTTTCAGCGGCGCCTACCCTGACCGAGATGCCTGTCCCGGTGAGGTCTGAGATCACCACACCGAGGTAGCCTTCGTCAATATCTACCCAGCCTGCGTCCCCAGAGATCCAGTTGCCGCTGACCTTGTATCTGCCGACGAAGCCCTGCTCGTCCCAGTCCACGTTCTTGACATTCACATCAACGCACGGCGAGCCCGCGGTGTGGGTGGTAGCCGACCATGACGCGTAGTACGAGGGACTTCCGGCGCTCCACTTGGTCGATGCAGTCGTCATCGCCACGTTTCCACTGCAGGCAGCAGATGCCGGTGTAGCGGTGACGATCATGAGGGGAGTGAGAAGCACCACCGCAGCGAGGACTGCGAACATCCGTTGGCGAAGATCCAAGCGGCTCGATCGTTGGACGATTCCTTCCATACTGCGCTCCCTTCCAGAGCCTCCATCCCGAGTCCACGGGATGGTCACACCTACTACGGGTCCGGCACGAAGCAATCCTCGCGGCAGACGCCGAAAACGCCGCCCTGCTCCGACGGTCACCTAGACAGCTGCCAGTTCGCCCGGTGCTCGGCGGCGGCCACTTGCTCGGCGAGAATCAATCGAGAAGCCCCCACCGGGCGGCTGCGACCAGACCTTGCGCCCGGTTGGCCACCCCCAAGGTGTCCCACAGAGAACGAGTGTGGCGGCGGGCGTGGCGTTCGGAACAGCCAAGGCGATCTGCAATCGCAGCCATGGTGTCGCCGCGAGAGAGGCCGCCAACGATGATCATGTCGCGCTCGGAGAGGACCAGCTGCCGAGGAGGCTGAGCGAGGCGTCTGGCCATGGACCGAGCGATACCCAGGGGTAGGGGATAGTCACCGGCAAGGACAGCAGCCCAGACGACACTGAGGTCCTCAGGGGCCATGGCTGGATGAACGACTGCCGCGGCCCCGACGCTGAGAGCGTAGCGGTGCGTACCTTCCGATCCGGTTGCTCCCGCTACCAGGACGACCCCTGCCCACCGCCGAGGTGCCGGATGGGCCTCACCGGTCATGATTACGTAGCCGTCGACGGCCTCCAGCGGGCCACCCTCGTCGGTACTGACGGCGCCCGCAAACCGTTCGAGCAACGCAACAACTCGAGGAGTCGCAGCCACCCGCGCCGAAACGACCAGAGTAGGACGCCTGCGATCAGAGATGGGATCCTCCAGTCGTTGGGGACGGGCCTCCTTGATGTCGTGTCCGGACGTCGCAGTAACTCGCGAGTTCTGGCCTGAACCGGACACGTACCCAGTACCGGGTCACGGTCGACAGTCGGCTGCCCACTATGGAGAGGAGACCTCACGATGTGGGGACATGCGCACCGCCGCAGTCGCGTAATCGTGGTGGCGGCGCTGATTGTCGCGACCGCTGGATTGGCCACACCTGCGTCGGCAACGCCGACGCAAGATGACGAGCAGACCACCGCAGAGACGGCAGCGGTCTTTGAGGGCCAGATCATCGACATGGCCGATCATTGGGGCGAAGCCACGGCCTGCATGGTGTGGCCAGAAGCACTGGACCTGCCAGAGTGTTTCCGCCCTGAGGCAGAGATGGATGATCGGATCGCTGAGCTCGAGGCGGCCGTCGACGTTCTACCCGGTGTCTTCTCCGTGCTCGATCGACCAGGCGGTCACGCTGCGACGAGTGGTACCAACTGCTCTGGGTATCTCCGGCTCTATGACGGCACTTCCTACTCCGGGGCATCGCTCTACATTCGTGGCCGCTACCAATGGTTCGATCTCTCCTCGTTCAACTTCAACAACAGGGCGTCCTCCTTCAAGATCGGGCCGTGCTCGGCCTACTTCGCTGATCTGTCCGGTGGCGGCGGTTCGTGGTATCCAACGGCACAAACGCAGGCTTACGACGTGGCCGCGACAATGGCGAGTGGATGGCACAACGATGTGAGCTCTCTGTACATCATATGACCACGGCTAGCCCTGAGGAGACATGGCGAATCGGCGGAGCAATCTCGATGACGACGAGGCGCGGAGCGTATTCATCGCCGTCCACGAGGAGACCTTCCCAGATGTTGTCGCCTACTGCCGTCGCCGCGCCGCCAGCATTGAGGATGCCGACGACGCAGTCGCTCAGGTCTACCTGGTGGCTTGGCGCAGAGTCGAGGACCTAGCCGCAGCTGACAAACCCGTCGCATGGCTAATAGCTGTTGCCCGAGGAATCCTCTCCAACCAACGCCGAAGCAATGCCAGAGGGCGGCGGCTGTTCGACCGACTGATCGGCCGCCGGCCGAGGCTCGGAGTGGACCCAGCTGATGTCGTGATCGATAAGGCCGCCGTAGAGGAGGCCTACGAGGCGTTGGCGTCGCTGCCTACCCGCGACCTGGAGATCCTGGTGCTGGCCACCCTCGAAGGTCTTAGCTATGACGAGATCAGCACCGTGCTCGATGAACGTCCCTCAGTGGTGAGAACACGCCTCTATCGGGCCAGGAAGCGATTCACCAAGACACTCGAGGCTAAGAAGCGACGCGAGGAAGACCCACGGCCGGACACGGATCAAGATGAAGGGGGCAGAAAAGGCGGGACACCGCCAGAAGGCCAAGGGGGTAGCGTGTGACCCACCGCAACAAGGACCCGTTCGACCCCATCAGACAGGGCGACCCAGCACCTCGAGATCAGATGCCCGACGCCCATTCGCCGTTCGGCCGCGCCGTCCGAGACCGCGCCCTAGCCACCTCCCGAGAGCCACACCTGCTTCGCACCAGAAGAAGGAGCGTGGCGCGGGCGATACTGGTCATCGGCCTAGCGATGGCTGTCGCCGCGGCCGCGTGGCTTGTCACCCGCGAGGCCTCCGAGCCTCGCGGTGTCGGCTGCTATGAGGAACCAACATTGGATGGAAAGGTGGTCGTCGTTGCAGCACCAACGCAGTTACTCGCCGAGGTGTGCGAGCCACTTTGGGCAGACGGCACACTCAGAAACCCCTCCATCATCAACCCGTTCGAGATCCCACGACTGATCAGCTGCGTCAATGACGTCGGTGGTCTTGCTGTATTCCCAGGCGACCACCCACGGCTTTGTCAAGAACTAGGACTTGCCAGCCACGAACCATCACAGCCCGATGACGACCCAGCAACCTCGCTCAACCAACAGCTGCTATCCATCTTCGCCAACTCTCGGTGCCTCCCCGTCGAAGACGCCCGATCCCAGGTCGAGGCGCTCTTCACCTCCGAGAACCTCATTGGCTGGACCGTAAGCGTGACAGCTCCGGCCTCCACCGAGCGGCCCTGTGCCAGCTTCGCCCTCGACGCTCCCAACCAAACCGTCCGGCTAGTGCCCATCCCCGAGCCACCACCAGGGAACTAGCGCCGGCGTCAGGCAAGGTGGCTCCGAGGCCAGGCCGCCTCGTCTCACAAACGGTGGTTTTTGGTACTCGGTCGATTTCGGCCTGAATCGGCTCGAATCTGAGTATCAAAACCCGTGATCAGAATCAAAGTACCAATCGGGCTCCTGTAGACCCTTTCTGGTACTCTCGCGGTTGATGGGAGACCTTCTGGGCTATGCGCGGGTATCGACACAGGATCAGACGTTGGAGCTGCAGCTTGACGCGCTCGCTGAGGCTGGCTGTCACCGGGTCTTCGAGGAGCGGGCTTCGGGGGCGTCCGATCGGCGTGTCGAGCTGGCGAGCCTCTTCGATCACGTGCGGCCGGGGGATACGGTTGTGGTGTGGCGTCTGGACCGGTTGGGTCGCTCGCTTCGTCATCTGATTGATACGGTGAACTCTTTGGCTGACCGCCAGGTCGGGTTCCGCAGTTTGACCGAGAATATCGATACGACGACATCGGGCGGCAAGCTGGTATTTCATATCTTTGGGGCGTTGGCCGAGTTCGAGCGAGAGTTGATCCGGGAGCGCACCCAGGCGGGTTTGAGTGCTGCGCGGGCTCGTGGTCGTGTCGGTGGTCGTCCGTCGGTGATGACGCCGGACAAGATTGCGGAGGCCCGTCGGATGTATGAGTCGGGTGACTATACGTGGGCCCAGATTGGTGACATGTTTGGCGTAAGTCGCATGACGGTGTATCGCCATGTCGTCAAGAATCTCGACAGCGCCGGGACCCGTAGTGAGTTGGCCGACTGAGCAGGAAGCTGGCGGCTACGGCCAGTTCCCGGAACGGATCGAACGGGACTGGTTGGGTCGCTGGTGTCATCTGAGTGAGGCCGATATCGATCTGGTGAATCGACGCACCGGAGACATGACTCGGCTCGGGTTTGCCGCACAGCTTGCGACCGTTCGAGCTATCGGAACGTTCTTGGCCAATCCCACGGCGATACCTGAACCGGTGGTCGTGGCGTTGGCCCGCCAGCTCGACATTGACGATCCCGGGATGCTGGTTGGCTATGGCAAGTTGCCGGTGCGATGGCGGCATACTGCCGAGATCCGGGAACGCTATGGCTATGTTGAGTTCACCAGCCAACCCGCACATTGGCGCTTGGTCCGCTGGCTGTATCAGATGGCATGGAACGACGACCTAGGGCCGAGCGCATTGCTCCGCGCCGCGCATGGCAGGATGATGACTGACCGGATCCTGCTTCCCGGCGAGAACGTGCTCACGCGACTGATCGGCACTATCCGGGAGCGATCATCCCAACGACTGTGGAGGCTGCTTGTCGACGCCGCTACACCAGAGCTGGTAGAGCGGCTCGATCAGCTGCTGGTTGTACCCGACGGGCAAAGGCGATCTGACCTGGATCGTCTCCGCCGCCCACCCTTCAGCCCAACCGTCGGTGGCCTGGTCCAAGCATTGGATCGCCTCGATGAAGTGCGGGCACTCCAGGTTGGCGAGCTTGACCTGTCCGGCCTGCCTCCCCGGCGAGTGGCTGGCTTGGCTCGTTATGCCGAGGACGCCTGGGTCTCCCAGCTCGCCGACTTGGCACCGCTGCGACGCTCGGCAACCCTGATCGCGTTTGCTCACACCCTCACCCGAAGTGCTCGAGACGACGTGATCGACGTCTTCGATGTGGTGTTTGGTGACATGCAGCGGGCAGCCAAGAACCGAGGCCAACGGCGCCGGGTTGCCGAGCTACGCGTCTATGACCGGGCTGTCGGCGAGGTCCAATCAGCCATGCAGACGATCCTCGATGCGCTCGATGACCCGGCGACGATCACAGCCGCCCTCGACGGTCTCCGTGACTCTCGGGAGCGGCTCGATGAGGCGATGGGGACTGTGACAGCGTTAATGCGGTCACCATCGGATCCGTTTCATGACCGCCTCGTCGCTGCCTATCCGCAGATGCGAAGGTTCTTACCGAAGCTGATCACCGCCATCTCGCTCGAATCGACCGAATCCACCGGTCCGGTGCTCGAAGCTCTCGACGCTTTGGGGGTATGGCTGGATGAGAAGCCACGCACCACACGGCTGGCGGAAACCGAGGTGCCGGTTGAGATCATCGACAAGTCGTGGGAGCCTCATGTTCGTGACCGTGACGACGGGACTGTCAACCGGGCGGCCTATGCGTGCTGTGTGCTCGATCGGCTCCGTAGCGGGCTGAGACGCCGTGACATCTACAGCCCAGACAGTCTCCGCTGGGGAGACCCCCGGGCCGAGCTCCTCCCACCAGACACCTGGGAACAGCAGAGGGAACAAGCATGTGAGAGCTTGGCGCTCGACACCGACCCCGACCGGGTTGTTGCTCACCTTGCCCAGACCTTGGATCGGCAATGGCGGCGAGTCGCCGCCAACATGTCCACCAACCCTGACCTGCGGATCGAGGACCGTGACGGGACCGACCGGGTCGTGGTCACCCCGCTCGATGCCGTCCACGAACCCGAGTCTCTCGTTGAGCTTCGTTTCCTCATCGAGGGACTGCTGCCCGAGGTTGAGATCGCTGACGTGCCCCTCGAGGTGCATTCCTGGACCGGGTTCTTGGACGAGTACACCCATATCAGCGGAGCGGCCACCCGCACCGTCGGGCTCAACGAGTCCCTCGCTGCCCTGTTGGTGGCTGATGCCTGCAACGTCGGTCTCACGCCAGTCACCAACGAAGATCACCCGCCGCTCGCTCGGGACCGTCTCAACTGGGTCGCCCAGAACTACATCCGCTCCGACACACACGCCAAAGCCTCAACCCGCCTATTCGACTACCACGCCCGGCAACCACTCGCCGATGTGTGGGGTGGCGGGGACATGGCGTCGGCAGACGGGATGCGGCTCGTCATCCCCGTCTCCACCATTCACGCCGGGTACAACCCCCGCTACTTCGGACGGCAACGCGGGTCCACCCTGTATACGTGGATGGCCGATACCCACTCGTCGTTTCACCAGACGCTGATTCCTGGCACCCAACGAGACAGCCTTTACACCCTCGACGGCCTCGTCGCCAACCAAACCACCATCCGCCCAGACACCGTATCCACCGACACCGCCGGTGCCTCCGAGATCGTCTTCGCGCTCGCTTGGACCCTCGGCTACCGGTACGCACCCCGCCTCGCCGACCTCGCCGATCATCGGCTTTGGCGGATCGACCGCTCCGCCGACTACGGACCGCTCGACGGTCTCGCCCGCAACAAGGTCAGCACCGACCGCATCGCTGCGCAATGGGACCAGATTTGCCGGCTTACCGCATCGATCGAAGCCGGAACCGTCACCCCATCGACGATCATGCGCACGCTGCAACGAGGCCCCAACCCCTCCAGCCTTGCTCGAGCCCTGGTCGAACTCGGCCGGATCATCAAGACGCTCCACATCCTCACCTACTGTGACGACCCCATCTACCGGCGAGACATCCACCGCATCCTGAACCGAGGCGAAAGCCGCAACGGACTCGCCCGAGACGTGTTCCACGGCCGCCTCGGCCGGCTCCGGCAGCGGTACCAAACCGGACAAGAGAACCAGCTCGGAGCGCTCGGACTCATGGTCAACATCATCGTGCTCTGGCAAACCATCTACACCCAAGCTGCCCTCGACCACCTCACCGCTACCGGCCATCGAATCGACCCCGACGACATCGCCAGGCTCTCACCGCTCGGTCACCCCACCATCAACCTCCAAGGCCGCTACCAGACCACGAGCCTGCCGCCAGGCGACACGTTGCGACCTCTCAGAACGGACCACTGAAGCCACACTCACTCAGGATCCTGCACCAATCCTCGTCAGATCGGTTGTGGGCGACCGGGGGCGGGTCTGTCGAGACCAGTCGGCCCTAGAACCCACCTACCCGTTGTGGTATTGGTAGAGATAACACCACTATGGGTGCCTCACCAGCACCCACTATGCAACAGGCCCCTCGTCCCCCCTGGGGGCCTGTTGGCTGTCCGGAACCTCATTAGGGGCGGATCGTTGAACCGGCAAGACTCGACAACGTGGGCCCATTCCCCGGGCCCTCCGACATGGTGAGAGGCGGACGCTGCGTCGGTGTGGCGGTCGACCCTTGGACAGGCACCAGCTCCCGTGGGTCACAATGAGGCGAGGGCAGTCAAGATACGAATCTGGTGTCAACCACCATTCCAAGAACCATGGCGGCCATTGGGAAGGCGGCCCATACATCCATTTCGGCCACTGATCGGGTGGCAAGGTGAGAAACCACAGATTCTCGCTCATACCCTATATGTGTCCGTTTCGAGTGCTCCGTCGCATAGGTTCTTTGTCGCAGAGGCCGCACCGGTTCCAAACGCGCCACCTTTACGCCTGCCCAAACTCGGTATCGACGCCGGACGGCTTCGTTCCGGATCCTGCTCACACCTCAGGCTCGTCGACGCCCATGACCGCACTACCTGACACCAGCCAGATGCGCTTCGGCCCGTCCGAACCGGTCCCTGATCCCATCCCCATTCAGGATCCTGCACCGATCCTCGTCAGACCCCGAATGGGTGCAATCCGCTCGACGCAACCTGCGCTCGACCGCCTACGCTGTCGGCATGTGCTTTTCGCCAGACGTCGATCTGGTCGGCGGTGCTGCAATTGCAGCCATTGGCATCGACACACTCCGCCATGTCGAACACAGGAGCGAGTGGCCTCTCGCCGCCCTTCCGATCGTCTTTGGGCTCCATCAGATGACGGAAGCCGTCGTGTGGTGGGGACTCGACGAGCGAGTCGCCACCCGCGTGGGTGACGGGGCTGCATGGCTATATCTGGCAGTAGCCTTTGGGCTACTCCCCTGGTTCGTTCCGTGGGTCATCCGCAGACTGGAGCCGGATCCGCTAAGACGACGCTACGCATCGGCATTGGTCGTTGCAGGTGTGCTGGTTAGCGTCTATCTGATGGTCCCGGTCATCAGAGGCCCAATTCACGTGGTCGATGGCGGTTTCTACCTCTCATATTCCGTCTCGCTCACCTTCGGAGGGGTGGTGACTGCCGCATATGTAGCAACCACCTGTGGATCTCTCCTGCTCTCTTCAGATCGCTATTTGGTGCGGTACGGGATAGCCAACCTTATCGCGGTGACGGTTCTGTCTGTCTTGCTGGACAGAGGGGTCATCTCGCTCTGGTGTGTGTGGGCCGCGATAACCAGCATCGCCATCGCCGTGCACCTCAGGCGCACCGACCAGCACCGCCACCGTTTCCCGCCGGCCCTCCGGCCCACGTGAGCAACGTTCCCTGACGGCACCGACACGCGGCGCCCGGGCCTCATTACTTGTCGAGGTGATACCGCAATGCATCGTTATACACTCCCTGAGCTCGTTCTCCGGGATGGTGGCTCCGACAGAGAACTGCAACGCCCTATTCCCCTCGAACTCAAAGCGATCGCCGAAGAGGTCCCTGAAGCTCTGAACAAGATTGGTGTGGCAGATGAAGTACATCGCATAGTCGTGGTTCGATTCCAGACCGGTGGGAGCGACTCGAATCGTGCTTCCGCGCCGGGTCTCGGTGGTTATGTAGCTCGGTTGACCCCACCGGAGCGTCTCCTCGATGGCGCCGACGCCAGCCGTCGCTGCGGCTGTTTCGAGGATGAGCCGGTGGAGAGCAAACAATCCCGGGAGTACGGCGTCCGGGTATGAGGCGAAGGTGGCAGCCACAGCTGGCACATTTATCGAGTCGAGGTCCTTCACTTCGTTCAGGGTACATGAGGTTTCCACATGGGCATGGGCGCGCTCACCGCTTCCTGAAAGCCCGACGCGATAATGGCGACCGTTGTCACACCGGTTGGTCGAGAGCGATGGGAATCGGATGAATAGGGAAATCGATTCACGCCACGGTCCGGAGATCTTCGATGATCTTCGTGCACTCGATCTGCCTTTCGGGCATTTCGCAATCTTCGGGAGCGGCCCGTTGCTGGTTCGAGGAATTATCGACGAGGTCGGCGATCTTGATGTCCTCTGCCGGGGAGCCGCATGGGATGCCGCTCGGTCGGCCTGCACGTGCGAAAGCATCGATCACGGCGTCCTGGTGGTTTCTCTGGGTGCGCTCACATTCGGCACGACATGGGGTATCGGTGACTTCGACCCGGCCCGCCTGATCGATGACGCCGAGCTGATCGATGGATTGCCCTTTGTCCAAATCGAGCACGTGGTCACCTACAAGCGGATCTCAGGGCGTCGCAAGGATCGGCAGCATCTCGCTTTGCTTGATGCCTGGCGCTCACGTGGTGGCGACGGCCCTGCGGCGACTCTTCCTTGAGCCGGACGGCGTCGACCAGACCCGTCCTGTCACCCGGGTGAGGCCACGACGCGACGCGCCTCAATGAGCGCGTCGATGGCGCGGTCGATCTGCGCTTCCTCGTGGGTAGCCATGACGGACATTCGGAGTAGCTGCAACCCTTCGGGCACTGCGGGGGCAATCACGGGATTGACGTACACGCCACGGTCCAGTAGCTCCTGCCACATCAGGAACGTCTTGGTATCGTCGCCGACGATGACGGGCACCACTGGTGTTCCTTCACCGATCGTCTTGAACCCTTCCTTCACGAGCCCAGACCGCAGACGATCCACTAGCTGTTGAAGCCGCACCACGCGTTCGGGCTCGCTGCGCAAGATATTCAGCGCCATTTGGGCAGCGGCGGTATCGCCGGGAGGCAGGGCCGCAGAGAACATCATGGACCGTGCGTTGTGCTGGATGTAGTGAATCGTATCGACGTCGCCGGCGACGAATCCCCCGATGGACGCGAGCGACTTTGAGAAGGTAGCGATAACCAGATCAACCTCGTCCTGGAGCCCGAAGTGGAACCCGGTGCCCCGTCCCCCGCCGACGGTTCCCAGCCCGTGAGCATCATCGACGACCAGACGGCCGCCACTGCGACGCACAACGTCAACCAGGTGCGGTAAATCGGCGATTTCACCTTCCATCGAATAGACGCCATCGACTACGACGATCACGCCCAGGTCCGCATCAACAGAATCGATTCGCCGCTCGAGGTCTGCCACATTCTGATGCTTGAAGCGGATCGTGCTCCGGGCGTAGCCGAGACGAGCACCATCGATGATGGATGCATGATCCGAGGTGTCCAGAAACAGGGCCGAGTGACGACCGGCAATGGCCGAGATCGCTCCAAGATTGGCCTGCATACCGGTGGAGAACACAAGGGCAGCTTCTTTGCCAACCCAATCGGCAAGGTCGTCCTGAAGACGAATATGCGCATCGAGTGTGCCATTGAGGAACCGGGAACCCGTGCAACTCGTCCCGAACTCGGTAACGGCGGCCGCAGCCGCCCGCCGTACTCTCAGGTCAGTAGTGAGGCCCAGGTAGTTGTTCGAGCCAAACATGAGCACTCTGTGACCATCCATCGCCGCCACGGTTCCCTCCGAATGATCGAGGGGCCGGAAGTATGGGTACATGCCTGCTCGTTGCAGGCGACGGGCGACGTCATAGTGGGCGAAGTGAGCAAATGGGTCGGGACGTCGAAGATCGATCATCCGGTCGATATCAGACCGGTGCCTGTTGTCGATCATGCGAACCGGTCCACGAGCATGGAGAATTGTCCCACAGGTCGTGCTCGAACCACGGCATTACGCAGGCGCCGAGGCGGCCAATTGTCAGTGGCGGCGAGAATTCTGCGGAATGAACGAGCCCCGGTGCTTTGTGAGGTCCACCGATTCGCAATCTGTGCGACAATTGAGGCACACAGCCTTAGGAGTTGCAAGTGGCACGATCTCCGAGAGCCCGAGGTGGCCCTTTCGTCGATTCGGGCAACCGCACCGACAACCCGCTGCGTCCCTATCGCATGGCCATGCTCGGGCACGGGTTTGTCGATGAGGGCTCCGAGTCTCGATTCAAGCAGGACGAAACAGACCCGATGGCATACGGCATCGTCAGGTTGCGCGGTTCGCGGTTTCCCACGGCGGCAGTCATCACGATTGTGGTGATAGCCGTGGTATTCGGAATCATCGCCGCCCTGGTCAGTTGAGGTCGATGACCCTTCGGCCGATAGACATTCGTAGGTAGGTCGCTAGTCGGCAGCGAGAATGTCGGCGTGCTCGGTCAACTCCAACCAGCGGGTCTCTGCCGCATCGACTGCAGCGATCGCCCCTGCGAGTGCCCGGGAGAGATCTACCACCCGAGCAACATCCTGTGATGCTTCGGTGAGCTTGCTCGAGAGCCGATCGCGTTCGGCCTCCAGCCTGGGGATATCGCGTGTCAACCGGTCAAGCTCACGCTGATCGTTGTACGTCAGTCGACGGGCCTTCTTGGTCGGCCGGGTGGCCGTGGCGGTGATGGGTTCGACAGTCGTCGATGCGGCGAGCCTGCTGTCTCGATATGCGATCCATCCACCCGGGTGGTGACGCACCGACGCATCCGGCTCGATCGAGAAGATGTCGGTGCAGGTCCGCTCCAGGAAGTAGCGATCGTGACTGGCGACCACGAGGGCGCCCTCCCATGCATCCAGATACTCCTCGAGCACACTGAGCGTGTCGATATCCAGGTCATTGGTCGGCTCATCGAGAAACAACAGGTTTGGCGCCTCCATGAGGCTCAACAACAGCTCCAGCCTGCGCCGCTCCCCTCCCGACAGCTCACCCACTTGTGCGCGCTGTTGCTCCCGGCTGAACAAGAACCGCTCGAGCAGTTGTGCGCCGGACACCCGGACCCCGCCCTTGAGGAGGACCTCGTCCAGATGTTCCCGAACTGCATCGTGGAGCCGCACGGTGGGTGAGAGTGGACGCGGGTCCTGCCCGTACCAGCCAACATGGACCGTGGTTCCCGTCGATACCTTCCCTTCGTCGGGTTCGAGCCGGCTTGCCATCAGGCGCAGCAATGTCGTCTTTCCCGCACCGTTGGGCCCGACCACACCAATACGAGCATCGGAGTGGAGGTTGTACTCGACGTGCCGAACCACCCAGTGGTCGTCGTAGCATTTGCCGACATTGTGCAGGTCGACGACTTTCGATCCGAGACGCCTGGTCGGCAGGTCGATGGTCAGATCCTTGCGGGTGTCACGCGTCTGCTGAGCCATCAGATCGTGAGCCCGATCGATGCGGGCTCGCGATTTGGTGGTCCGTGCCTTCGGCGACCGACGCAGCCATGCGAGCTCGGTCTTGATCCGTTGTTGCAGCCGGTGAGCCGTCGCCGTTTCCAGGGCATCACGGGTGGCAACCGCTTCGAGGTAGGCCTGATACGTCCCCTGGTGGGAGTACAGCGACTGATCGTGCACCTCGAGGACACGATTGGCGACCCTGTCGAGGAGAAAACGATCGTGTGTGACGAGGAGAAGTGCCTCTCTCCTCCCTCGCAGGTGGTCCTCCAGCCAGTCGATCGAGTCGACATCGAGATGGTTGGTTGGTTCATCGAGTATGAGTAGGTCACACTCGGTGGCCAGGGCGATCGCCAGGGCAAGCCGCTTCCGTTGACCACCCGAGAGAGACGAGCAAAGAGCCCCGGTGTCGGCCAACCCCAAGCGATGCGCCATGGAAATGGCGGACCGGTCCGAACCGAGAACGCTCTTGATCGTGTCGCTGCTGTCGAACTGGGGGTCCTGGTCGAGGCGGGCGATCCGCAGATCGCGAGAACGGACAACACCTCCTGAGTCGGGTTGGATGTCCCCTGCGATGAGCGCAAGCAGAGTCGACTTCCCGGACCCGTTCCGCCCGATGATGCCGATTCGTTCGCCCGCGGTGATACCGACCGAGATGTCTGTCAAAACGGGATTCTCGGGGAACGCCTTCGAAACGTTCTCCAGGGAGAGCAAGTGCATGTTCGCAGGCTAAGCGATGTTCGCACGGTGGGCGTCGATACCGCGGCTGGCCGACGCCTGCCCCGTTGGGCGGAGTCGGACAGTAGGGCGCTGCTCAGCTAGCCTCGGCTTTGGCTTCGCTCGCCTCATGTGCGAGCCGTTGTTGGCGCCGCAAAGGGAGATGACGTGCGATTCGGGCATTTTGATGATTCGGCCAGAGAATACGTAATTGAACGGCCGGACACCCCTCTCCCCTGGTTCAACTATCTCGGAACCGACGGCTACTTCGGCCTGATCTCCAACACCGCCGGCGGCTACTCGTTTTACAAGGACGCCAGGCTGCGCCGGATCTCGCGATATCGCTACAACAACGTGCCTTTCGATTTTGGTGGGAGGTACATATACGTCAGGGATGACGATTCCGGTGAATTCTGGTCCCCGAGCTGGCAACCCGTTCGAACCCCTGTTGACGACTACTCCTGCAGACACGGGATGGGTTACACCATCATCGGGTCGGCACGTTCCGGGATCCGAACCGACACCCGATACTTCGTGCCACCCGGCGAGAACCTCGAGATCTGGGACGTGACTGTGGCCAACCAGAGACAGACGGCCGCCAAGGTGTCGCTGTTTGGAGCCATCGAGTTTGCGCTCTGGGATGCCCAGGACGACATGACCAACTTCCAGCGGAACTTCAACACGGGTGAAGTAGAGGTTGAAGGTTCTGTGATCTATCACAAGACCGAGTACCGGGAGCGGCGGGATCACTTCGCATACTTCGGATGCTCGGAGACAACCGCCGGGTTCGACACCCAACGTGAGGCTTTCCTGGGCCCTTACCGGGGCTGGGATGATCCCGCGGCGGTCGGTTCCGGAGCGGCCACAAACAGCATTGCTCACGGCTGGTCGCCTATCGGCGCCCATCAGGTGAGACTCTCGCTCCAACCCGGTGAGTCGAAGCGAGTTGTCTTCCTCCTCGGCTACGCGGAGAACCCGCGGGAGGACAAGTTCGACCCGGCAGGCTCAGCGGTCATCAACAAGCGCCGGGTGACACCGGTGATCGATAGGTACACGAGCGTAGACCGCGTCGATGAAGCTTCCCGCGAGTTGGCGCAAGAGTGGGACAGGTTGCTGGGGCTATTCCAGGTGGATACCCCAGACGCGGCAACGAACCGGATGATCAACATCTGGAACGCCTATCAGAACATGGTGACGTTCAACCTCTCCCGGTCGGCATCCTTCTATGAGTCCGGAGTTGGTCGTGGCCTCGGCTTCCGGGACTCCAATCAGGATCTCCTCGGTTTTGTCCATATGGCCCCGGCCCGGGCCCGACAGCGGGTCCTCGATCTCGCCGCCACTCAGCTCGCGGATGGTGGTGCGTTTCACCAGTATCAGCCGTTGACCAAACGAGGGAATGATGCGGTCGGTTCGAACTTCAACGACGATCCGCTCTGGCTCGTCCTGGCCGTGGTGGCGTACGTGCGGGAAACCGGGGACGGGTCAATCCTCGATGAACCGGTTGTCTACCAGAACGCCCCGGGCACCGAGCAACCTCTGCTCGATCATCTAGTGCGGTCCCTCGAGTTCACCCTGAGCCGCCTTGGGCCGAACGGGCTTCCACTGATCGGGCGAGCAGACTGGAACGATTGCCTCAATCTGAATTGCTTCTCCGACGAGCCCGGCGAATCGTTCCAAACGACGACCAGCAGCGACGGCAAGACCGCCGAGTCGATGATGATCGCCGGTCTGTTCTGCGCCGCGGCAGCCGACATCGTCGATCTGGCGCGGCACATTGGCCGGCTCGATCTCGCTGGGGCCTATGCGGCGGCGCGCACCGCAATGCTCGAGACCATCGAGGGACCGGGCTGGGACGGCGAATGGTTTGTTCGGGCCTACGACGACTTCGGAAAGAAGGTCGGGTCCGCAGACTGCGACGAGGGCAAGATATTCATCGAGTCACAGGGTTGGTCGATCCTCGGTGGCGCCGGGCTGAGCAATGGCATGGCACAGAAGGCGCTCGATTCGGTGGCCAGGCACCTGGCGACGGACCACGGAATCGTCCTCAACCAACCCGCATTCACCTCCTACCACCTCGAACTTGGCGAGATCACCACTTACCCGCCCGGGTACAAGGAGAACGCCAGCATCTTCTGCCACTCCAACCCGTGGATCATGGTTGCCGAGACAAAACTCGGCAACGGTGATCGTGCTTTTGACTACTACCGGCGAATCTGTCCTGCGGTGCGCGAGGAGATCAGCGAAGTGCACCGGGCAGAGCCGTATGTCTATGCGCAGACAATCGCGGGAAGAGATGCCCCGACCCACGGTGAGGCGAAGAACTCGTGGCTCACAGGAACCGCAGCCTGGAACTACGTAGCCATCACCCAGGCGATCCTGGGCATCCGTCCTGGATTCGACGGCCTCGAGATACAGCCCGTGCTGCCGACATCCTGGGCCGGTTACACCGCAACCCGGGCGTTCCGCGGTGTCACATACGAGATTCGCGTATACCGCAACGGTCCTGGTACCGCCGTATCGCTATCGGTCGACGGTCGGGAGATCGAAGGAAGCATCGTGCCGCTTCCCGGCGCGGGTACCGATCTGGTCAAAGTCGAGGTGGCTCTCTCCTAGCACTGCAGCGACTCGCCGTGTCACACGCGGCGACTGACGATGCCTCCACACACTCCTCAGGGCCGGTGTCATGAGGGAGAGTCATCCCCGGGCAACCGCCTCCGGTGGTGGCCAGGCGCTGGAAACCCTCGAGGTTTCGAAAACCATTGTCGGTTTGGGGACAGTATCGGCAGCTAATTCAGCCCTCTCGGGTTGGGGGCACTAGAGAGATCGCAGCGAAGGCCAGATTCCTGGACTCGGGAACGCACCACAACGGAGGCGGCACTGCCATGGGGATCAATCCTTCATCGCACAATCTGCGGTATACGTCCCGGCGCAACATCAAGCATGGACGCCATCTCATCATTTGTGCGGGTCGGTTACCCCGACCGGATCGAAGGAGAAAGAGTGAAAACACGCTACAGAGGTAGGCGATGGTGGTTGGTGTTGCTCGCAACATTGCTGCTAGCGGGAATTGCGGTGCCCGCCGCGGCGAACACGCCGGACCATTCCGGCGGGCCATCAACCATCGGCAACTACGGATTCACGTCCACCGACGCCGAGGAGGAGGGCTACTGGTACTCGCGGTACAACCTGCTCAGTCTGGCGATGCAAAGCGGGAACGGTGAAGCCTTCCAACCAGATCCATCAGTGA